>Ga0207700_10000035_pt1 | contig 119648 bp, 102 predicted proteins | sample LARL82metaG_FD_184348 | JGI IMG/M metagenome (GOLD analysis project Ga0207700, IMG submission 184348) | Corn, switchgrass and miscanthus rhizosphere microbial communities from Kellogg Biological Station, Michigan, USA - LAR L8-2 metaG... | ecosystem: Host-associated > Plants > Roots >...
CGCGCGCGACCAGCTCGCCGCAGGCCACACCGCGATCGCGCTCTCGCTGCTGAACGCCGCGCTCAGCGACATCGATGCGGCAACCGACGTCGTCACCCAGAGCCCGAAGAAGGATTGATCGTCAGTTAAGCTGGTGCGATCGAGCGCATACGCGCAACCGCGCTGTTGACTGGCTTAATCGCGGAGAATTAGCGCCAAAGCCCCCCAGTCACGCGACTGTCCGCTTCGGAGCGATTCCGCCAACGGTCCATACGACCGCCTGTGGCCGTTAGCTGCAGTTTCGGTCGATGTGAGGCCGGCCGTTCGGAAGTCACCAACGTCTCCGGGTCTTCGGGCTTCGTGGTACGGATGGCTTGGAGACAGCGGACTCGATCATCGCCGATCATGCAGTGCAGGCAGTGTCCATCAACCGCCAATGCGCAATCATTGGATCACTTCGTCCGCGCGGAGTAACAGCAACTGTGGGATCGTCATTCCGAGCGTCTTCGCAGTCCTGATATACCTACGTCGACAAAATCCTCAAGGTTGCCAAACCCTCCGAACTGCCTTGGGAGCAGCCGACCAAGTTTGAGCTGGTGATTAAATGAACATCAACGCCACAGGTCCAGCTACCGAACACATTTGGTAACACATCAGCCAACTTTTATTGCGTAAAATTCATCGCTACGGAATTATTCCGCACCTGCCGATATCTGGAATAGGAACCTAGTTGATTCGCAAGAAACTCCTGCGTCTGTCGGCGCTATGTGCGACCCTGCTCGCGATATCATCGTACGTGCACGCGCAAACCAGCGTCACTGTTGGTGATACCAGCACCGCTCGAGTGATCGTCAAGTACAAGCTCGACTCGCCGCTGGTACGGGCGCAGGAACTCTCCGCCACCGTACAGCGGGTGAGTCGAGCCCAGGCATTGAGCCAGAGGCTGGGGATGGCGATAAGCGCAGGCGCCGCGATCTCCGAGCGCTCCGAGGTGGTGTACGCAGGCGGCATCAGCTCCGCTCAACTGGCGCAACGCTTGGCTGCCGAAAGCGACATCGAGTACGCCGTGCCCGACGGACGCAAGCACATCGTCACGGCGCCCAACGATCCGCTGTACGCCAGCGGCGTCGCCGGCAATGGGCCGGCCGTGGGTCAGTGGTACCTGCGCGCGCCAAACAGTCCAGTGCTCTCGTCGATCGACATCGAACCGGCCTGGAAGGTCACGCAGGGAAATCCCTCTGTCGTGGTGGCGGACATCGATACCGGGGTGCGCTACGATCATCCGGACCTGCTCGCAGTGTCGGCCGGCGGCAAGCTGTTGCCGGGCTACGACATGATCAGCGATCCGGTGGCGGCAAACGATGGCGACGGCCGCGACGCCGATGCGTCCGATCCGGGGGACTGGGTGACTGCGGCGGAGGCGAACAACAGGAACAGCCCGTTCTTCGGCTGTGATCCGAGCAACAGTTCATGGCATGGCACCCAGGTCTCGGGGTTGATCGCAGCACTCACCAACAACGGCATTGGCATGGCGAGTGTCGGGCCGAATCTGCGCGTGCTGCCGGTGCGCGGGCTGGGCAAGTGCGGCGGCGTCGACTCCGACATCATCGCCGGGATGTTGTGGGCGGCCGGCTTTTCGGTGCCTGGTGTGCCAGCCAACCCGACGCCGGCTCGCGTCCTCAACATGAGCTTGGTGGGCGACGGCACCTGCAACGCAGCCTATCAGGACGCGGTGAACCAGATTATCGCCGCGGGCGTGGTGATCGTCGCTGCCGCCGGCAATTCGGAGGGCGAAGCCGTCGGGGTACCGGCCAATTGCAGCGGTGTCATCGCCGTAGTGGGTTTGCGCCACGTTGGGACCAAGGTCGGCTTTTCCAGTCTCGGCCCCGAGGTTGCAATCAGCGCCCCTGGAGGCAACTGCGTTAATACCGCTGCCGGCACCCCATGCTTGTACCCGATTCTGACGACGTCCAACTCCGGCTCGACCGTCCCGCTCACCTCGATCTACACCGACAGCTTCAATACATCGCTCGGCACCAGCTTTTCGACGCCCCTGGTTGCGGGAACGGCCGCACTGATTCTCTCCGTGCAGCCGACGCTGACTCCTCAGCAGGTCCGGGCCATACTGCAGTCGACTGCGGGACAATTTCCCACCACCAGCGACGACGCCGGGGTGCCGCAGTGCATGTTGCCGCAAATCGACCCCTTTGGTAATCCCATCAGCCAGGACGAATGCATCTGCACGATAGACACCTGCGGCGCCGGCATGCTCAACGCCGGCGCCGCAGTAACGGCGGCGGTTGGCGGCGCCGAGGCGGCGGTCGTCCAGGCTCAGGGCCTGTGGTGGAACGCACCGGCGGGGTCCGAGTCCGGGTGGGGCATCAATTTTGCGCAGCAGGGTAGCGTGATCTTTGCGACATGGTTCACCTACGACTTGACAGGCAAGGCGTGGTGGCTGTCGATGACCGCCAACAAGACCGGGTCGAGTCCCGACGTCTATGCGGGCCAGCTAATTGCCAGCAACGGTCCGGCATTCAGCGCTATGCCGTTCAATCCAGCGGCGGTGATACGCAACCCCGTCGGCACTGCGACGTTGACCTTCAACGACGTCAACCGGGCCAGCTTCGATTACGTCGTGAACGGAACGCACCAAACCAAGGCTATTACGCGCCAGGCATTCGGTCGCGTACCGTCGTGCGCCTACGGGGCGCAACCGAATTTTATCGCAGCGATGAACTATCAGGACCTGTGGTGGGTTGGCGGCGGGGTGGAGTCGGGGTGGGGCATTAACCTTACGCAGCAGGGGAACACGATTTTCGCGACGTGGTTTACCTACGACGCGGACGGTACTCCGCTTTGGCTGTCGGTGACCGCGACCCAGGCGGGAGCGGGTGTGTACAGCGGGCAGTTGATCCAGACTGCGGGACCGCCATTCAGCGCGGTGCCGTTCGATCTCGCGCTGGTGGTGCGCACGCCGGTGGGCACCGCGACGCTGAGCTTCTCAAACGGCAATGCTGCGACGTTTGCGTACACCGTCAAGGGTGTCAGCCAAGTGAAGCAGATCACCCGACAGTTGTTCGCGCCGCCGGCGGGGACACTGTGCCAATAGCTGGGAAATGGGTGCCTGATGCCGGCCGCTCGCCCGCGCCTGATCGCCGACTTCGCCGCGCCGCAAAAGATTCCCGCTCTTTACCATCGTCGCGAGTTCGTCGATGCAGGGGGCTTGATGTCGTACGGTTCGAACTTCAGCGATCAAATACACCGTGTGGCCGTGATTGTGGACAAGATCCTCAAGGGCGCAAAACCTGGCGACCTGCCGTTCGAGTTGCCGACGAAGCTCGAGCTGGTGATCAACTCGAAAGCCGCCAACGCGCTCGGCATCACGATGCCGCAATCGTTGCTGCTGCGTGCGGATGAGGTGATTTCAGTGATCCGACCGCGCACTCAACGCAGCTACCCGTCACATTGATTTGCTGACCGCTCCCTTCTGAGAAGTCCGACCGTCTGGCAGGGTCCGACAAGAGAACGACCCTTGCCGTCACGCCTCGGTCTCATCAGCGGCCGTTCGCTCCTCGTTGAAGCGGACGGTCGGTGACGAGTGCGAAGCCGCATTCAATCGCGACGTTCCAAGCGGGAGTTCGGCTTGCCGCCTACGACATGGCGTAGGAACACCGCCAGTTCCGCGACTCGCGATAATGTTCACACGAGCCGCGTCCCAGCGGTCAGTGACTTTAAGGTTCCTCGTTCCCATTTCTGCGCCGCGACATAGTCCGCTCCGAGATCCCTTACGTTAGATCTTTGCCGGGCGGGTCCGAGCGGGATGCCGGACATCTTTATGGTCGCTCCTGATGTGCACCTCAACGCTTGACGATCACGACCTCGAGGTACTCGCTCGGCAGCACCAGTGTACTGTCACCCGAGCGGTTGCTCCGCTCCATGAGGGTCAGGAGGTCCTCGGTGAAGGCGGCCTGCTTCCCTGCATCGAGGGCGCCGAAAGTCTTGTTCATTGGACCGTAGTAAGTGCGAAAGACTTCGATCCAGTGTGCTGGCGAACGGTAGCGGAACGCGAACTCGCGGCTCGTGGTTCGGATTTCCTTCACTGTCTTACCGAAAAGCTCGTCGAGCCTTGTTTTCGTCCCCCACAGTGCTGGTGACTTGACCCCCGGCGGCGGCGGGATGTACATGCCGATCGTCTTGAACAGCTGTCCGATAAAGCTCTCGGGTGTCCAGTTCGCCAGACCGATCTTGCCGCCGGGCCTGCAGACGCGCGCGAGTTCGGTCGCCGCCTTGTCCTGGTTCGGGGTGAACATCACGCCGAAGGTTGACATCACCACGTCGAACGACGCGTCGGCGAACGGCAGGTTCTCGGCGTCGGCTTCCTGGAACTGGATCGCGTGACCTTCGGCCAACGCGCGCGCCTTCCCGGATTCGAGCAGCGAGGACACATAATCGGTGGAGGTCACATCGCACCAGCGGCGCGCGGCCGCAAGCGTGGCATTGCCGTTACCGGCGGCGACGTCGAGCACGCGGCTGCCTGCGCGCAGGTCGAGCGTCTCGCACAGGTTCTCACCGACAATCTGCAGCGTGGTGCCGACGACGGCGTAGTTGCTCGTGGACCAGGCGGCCTGCTGACGGGTCTTGACTGCAGCGAGATCGATGACGGGAAAGGCGGAAGTGACTGCGGACATGGCTGTACTCCTGTTGATGTAGATGGATAACTTTTTTTAGGGTCGGGGGACACCCAGGACGCGGCGTTGTAGGCAAACATGCGTGGCGTTGCGGAATCCTTTGACGATGAAGGAGAGTTCCATCGCACATCAACGCTGCACGAGGAGAGCACTCTATCGTCGGGATACGGCAGTTCGATTTCGCGGGAAGGGCGGATTTGTTTCTTTTGTTGCGCATTCGCGATGCAACCGTCTTCCGGCTCCGGTGCAGCCTGGAGGACCAGAGCGCGGTTATCGCACGCAAGGTCTCGTCGACCGATCGGACACGTTCCAGGTTATGGCACTTCTCATTGGAGAAAGGAGACCGCACAACAGTGGATGATGAGCCACCCATGACGACCGCGCTGCTGCCTAACCTGTCGCTCAGGTCGGACGCCCGTCGGCGCGCGGTGCCGGCGTCCGTCGCGGCGCTGGTTAGCCTTGATTCGTTAGGACGCGGACGGGGCCGAGGCGGGATCTTGCGGAATGGGATAGCGCGTTCGCCTCGAGGGCTCGGGTAACAATGGCAAGCAGCAACATTGGAAAGGCAAGATCAGCGAAGTTGGCATGTTGCTGAATATGCAAGAGATCAACGAGAGCCAGGCGAAGAGCCTCGTGCACTGGATTCTTTCTTTCGCGCGATAGCCAGGTAGCGTCGCGAACGAAATAGCCACGCCGACAACCATTGCTGGCGGTCAGTCTGCCGAGCGACGCCGCCTACTCCGGGACACAAGATCGGCGGCCGGATAGTCATTCCGGTAAGGATCGATCGCCGCGTCCAGGAATTGCAGCGCATGACATCACGCGCCACTAACACGCGTTGCTTTGCATCGTGGATTCAGCCGCTGGGGGCATGGTACCGCGAAGCGAAGCAGGGCGCCGCCGCGCCCATGCTGGTCGGTTGTTACTCATCGAATCGATGACTACCAAGTACTTTCCCGCCCATGGTAGTTTCCGTAGGCTCTTGCACTTCCGTTTTTACGTCCAGCGACTACCGTCAGAACTAGCTGCTGGGTTGAAGCGAACGAGCGCCCACATTGGCTGATCTTCGAGCCGGCACGCTGCTGTCGCCGCGTTCAGGCAGCCGTCGATTTATACTTCGAAAGGTGGCGCACCGGCAGGGACAGCGCGTCGCGCCGGAAAGGGTCGCCGAGCTCGCGCGTCACCATCATCTCGAGTACGGTCGTCCGCCCTTCGCGCTGGGCCGCCGCCGCGTCGCGCAGGGCAGGCCCGACGTCCGACAGCTTGTCGATGCGCACGCCGTGCGCGCCCATGGCGGTCGCCACCGCGGCCCACGACGGCTGCTTGTCGAGATTCACGCCAATGAATCGGTTGGCGTAGAAGTCGACGTGATTTTTCTTCTCGGCGCCCCACTGGCCGTTGTTGAACACGACCGCCGTCACGGGAATGCTCTCGCGCACGCACGTGGACAGCTCGCCGAAGCTCATTCCCCATGCGCCGTCGCCCACGTACGCGATGGCCGGCCGGTCGGGTGCGGCGACCTTGGCTCCCACGATCGTCGGGAACGCGTAGCCGCAGTTGCCAAAGCTCATCGCGGCGAACATCGACCGCGGGCGATCGAAGCGCAGGTACGAGTTGGACACCGAGCAGATGTTGCCAATGTCGGTGGATACCATGGCGCCCTCCGGCATCGCCCGCTCGAGTTCGCGCAGCATCTGGCGCGGGTGCATGGCACTCGATTCCTTGGCCTGCTGAAGCGACCACGCATCTCTTTCGTGCGCCCACGCGTCGAGCTCGGTCTCCCAGGCGCGTTTCTCGCCGTCGACCTCCGCGAGCCGCTTCGAATGGTTGGCAGCGCAAGCCAGCGTGCGGCCGGATAGACGAGACGCGAGCGCTGTCGCCGCAGCCTTCGCGTCGCCGCAGATGCCAACGGTGATCGGCTTCACGAGCCCGAGCATCCGGGGATCGGCATCGACCTGGATAATCCTGGCGTTCTTCGGCCAGTAATCGATCCCGTACTGCGGCAGCGTACCGAACGGTCCCAGGCGCGTGCCGAGCGCGAGCACGACGTCGGCCTTGGCGACGATCCTCATGGCGGCCTTGCTGCCCTGATAGCCGAGCGGACCGCACCACAGGCGATGGCGCGCCGGAAATGCGTCGTTGTGCAGGTAGCTCGTGCACACCGGCGCCTGCAACAGATCCGCGAGTGCGATCGCTTCGGCCGTCGCGTCGCCCATGATGATGCCGCCGCCCGCCAGAATCACCGGGAACTGGGCGGACGCAAGCAGCGCCGCGGCCTCGTCGAGGCTTGTGTCGCCGCCGGCGCCGCGCTCGATGGTGAGTGGCCGCGGGATCTCGCACTCGATGTCGCCGTAGAAATAGTCGCGCGGAATGTTCACCTGCGCCGGCCCCATCTCGAGACGTGCGCGGTCGAATGCGCGGCCCGTAAGCTCGGCCATGCGCGCCTTGTTGTTGACGTGCACCTGGTACTTGGTGATCGTCGAGAAGATTGGCATCTGCTCGGTCTCCTGGAAGCCGCCCAGGCCCAGCGTGCCGCTGCCCGTCTCCGGCGTCACGACGATGACCGGCGAATGAGCCCAAAATGCCGCAGCGGTCGACGTCACGAAGTTGGTGACGCCTGGACCGTTCTGCGCGATGCAGACCGTAGGCTGGCCGGAAACGCGCGCATAACCGTCGGCCATATGACCGGCGCCCTGTTCGTGCGCTACCGAGATGAACCGGATGCCGGCGAGCGGGAACAGGTCGAGCGCGTCCATGTAGGCCGAGCCGACGATGCCGAACACGTCCTTCACGCCATTGGCGACGAGCGTTTCCACGAACGCCTCGGAGGGCGTCATTTTCTGGCGTCCGCTCACCGGAATCCGGGCGGCTTCGGTCATCGTATTCATGGTCACCCCATACAAGACGCGCAAAGGCATATCATTGCACAACGTTCCGATGGGCAGGGACGGTTCGCACGGAGGCGACAATGAATCGAGGGATGGGATTGGGGATCGCGCTTGCGCTGGTCGCGGGAGTCGCGCTGGCGCAGCAGAAGGAAGTGACGATTGGCTACCAGGACATGGTCGTGCCGTATCGCGTCGCGCAGGAAGCCAAGGAGATCGAAAAAGCCACAGGCTACAAGATTAACTGGAAGCAATTCGGCGGCGGCGGTGAAGTGATCAAGGCGATGGCGTCGGGCGCGGTCCAGATCGGCGAGGTCGGGTCGGCAGGTATTGCCGCGGCGCTGTCGCGCGGCGAACCGTACGAGCTCTTCTGGATCCTCGACGACATCGGCGACGCCGAAGCGCTGGTTGCGAAGAACGGCTCGGGCATTAACTCGGTCGCTGACTTGAAGGGCAAGAAAATCGCCGTTCCCTTCAATTCGACGACGCACTTTCACACCATGGTCGCGCTGGAGCAGGCGAAGGTGAATCCTGCCGACGTGCAGATCCTCAACATGCGGCCGCCCGAGATCCGCGCGGCGTGGCAACGAGGGGACATCCAGGCCACGTTCATCTGGGATCCGGTGCTGGCTGAAGTGAAGAAGGACGGCAAGGTCATCCTGTCGTCGGGCAAGCTGTCGGCGGACACCGGCAAAGCGACGTTCGACGGCTACGTCGCAAACAAGGACTGGGCGAAGCAGAACCAGGATTTCATGATGAAGTTCACCAAGATTCTCGCCGAGTCGGACGCCAAGTATCGCGCGAACCAGGCCCAGTGGAACAAGGACTCGAACGAAGTGAAGGCCGTGGCGAAGTGGTCGGGTGCCAAGGCGGAGGACGTGCCCGCAGGAATGGCGCTGTACAAGTTCCCGGCGCCGAGCGAGCAGGCGACCAAGTGGCTGGCGAAGGATGGCACCGCCGCCAAGGCGCTTAAGGCTACCGCGGACTTCCAGTTGTCGCAGAAGCAGGTGGAGAAGACACTGCCGGATTACGGCGTTGCGGTTAACTCGTCGTATGCTGCCGCTGCTGCGAAATAGGGCGGGCGAAGAAAACTTCTGAAAGAGATGAGCATCCGAACGTCGCATTCGCGGCGTCCGGTGCTCAAGTTTGCGCGTTGACCAAGCTGCACGTCTCACACGTTTCCGTGAATTATGCCGGCACCGCCGGCCGGTCCACGCTCGCGCTATCGGACGTCAATCTCACGCTCGACCCGGGGAACTTCGTGGTTGCGCTCGGCGCGTCGGGCTGCGGCAAGACGACGTTGCTGTCCTGCATCGCCGGATTCATGGCGCCCTCGTCGGGTCAGATCGTGCTGGACGGCAAGCCCGTCGTCGGTCCGGGCGCCGACCGCGGCGTGGTGTTCCAAAAGCACGCGCTCATGCCCTGGCTGGATGTGACCGAGAACGTGGCGTTCGGCCTTCGCATGCGGGGCATAGGCCGGGGTGAGCGCACGCGCATCGCGCTCGACAAGCTTCGCCTAGTCGGACTCGAGAAATTCGCGCGCTATGCGATCTATCAAATCTCCGGCGGCATGCAACAACGGGTGGGGCTCGCGCGCGCGCTTGCCAGCGATCCGGAGGTGATGCTGATGGACGAGCCGCTCGGTGCCCTCGATGCGCTCACGCGCGAGCAGCTCCAGGAGCTGATCATCGACCTGTGGTGGCAGACGAAGAAAATATTCTTCTTCATCACGCACAGTGTCGAGGAAGCACTGTTCCTCGCCACTGAGCTCATCGTCATGACGCCATCGCCGGGTCGCATCGCGCACCGCTACAAGATCGATTTCGGACGCCGGTTCATCGAGTCGCGCGACGCGCGCGCGGTAAAGGCCGACCCGGAGTTCATCCGGCTGCGCGAAGAGATCCTGCACCTCATCCATTCGGCGCGGAGCGACGCGGAAGAGGTTGTCGCATGAGCACCCCCATCACGTCCGGGCAGCGCGCGCCTGAAGTACCTCGCGACGTCCCCACCATCAAGGGGTACAGCGTGCCAGGCGAAGGCCCGAGCACGATCATCAGCGTTCTCACCGTTTGCGGCCTCTTCGCGCTGTGGTGGGTGTCCACGCACTATGGCTGGATCAAGGACCTCTTCCTGCCCACGCCGGAGAAGATCTTCACCAGTTTCGGCGATGCCTGGCGAGGCGACATTCAGGGCGGCAAACCCTTGTCCGAGCACTTCTGGTGGAGCCTGTATCGGGTCTTCGCCGCGTTCCTGCTCGCGTGCGTCACCGCGGTCCCCATCGGCGTGGCGATGGGCGTATCGCGTATCGCGCGCGGCATCTTCGATCCGCCGATCGAGTTCTACCGCCCACTGCCTCCGCTCGCCTACCTGCCTCTGATCGTGATCTGGTTCGGCATCGACGAGACGGCGAAGATTGTGCTGATCTACCTCGCGTGCTTCGCGCCGCTCGCAATGGCTGCGCGCGCGGGTGTGCGCAGCGTGACCATCGAGCAGATCAACGCCGCATACTCGATGGGCGCATCGAAATGGCAGGTGATCTTCCACGTCATCATCCCCGCCGCGATGCCGGAGATTCTTACGGGAATGCGCATCTCGATCGGCTTCGGATGGACGACGCTCGTGGCGGCCGAAATGGTCGCGGCAACGGTTGGCCTTGGCCAGATGGTGCTCAACGCGTCAAACTTCCTGCGCACGGACGTCGTGATCATGGGTATCCTCGTGATCGGTGGCGTGGCGTACGCTTTCGACCTTCTGATGCGCTACGTCGAGCGGCTGTTCGTGCCGTGGAAAGGGAAGGCGTAAGAGCTTGGTGAACATGCGGGGGAGGGTACAACAATGATGGTTAATTCGCACGAAACAATTAGGTAAGACCGCCAAACCGCTGAAAAAACCAAGGCGACAGTTCGGGCAAAGCACCACCTGATGCGCTTACCGTCTGAGCAAGAAATGTTTCCGCTTCGCGGTATATCAGTTGGTAGATGCGGTGGCACAACTCATACGCGTAGTGTCCAGGCCAGTCTTCGGGGAGAAGTTCAGCCGGGATTTGCGGGTCATGAAGCGTCACACGTCGGAACGAATGGATAAGTAAGGTACGGACGCGCCGTGTTGCCTGTCGCAGCCGTAGTATTGGCGGTCCTCTCGGCGGTTCCGGCCGCCTGTGCCAGCGGGAGGCCCGCGGCGAACAGCATTGACACCGCGGCGGCGGTCAGTGATTAGTGAAGTGTCGGTTTGCCATAGAAACTCCTTCGGGTAGCGTCTTCGGCGGCGCCCGAAGGCGCGGGTAGCGCGCCTTGTGCGCCGATGGTGTAACAGACCAGCGCCGTAAATCGCGGTTCCAATGGGCGAAAAGGTCCTGCATCGTCTCGCTTCTTCGCCGACCTATCGACTTCCGTCAGTGCGATGCCAGGGCGGCATTACTTGGGCGGATTGCCGTCACCGGCGCTGGACTTCGCTATCTGAGCCGATCAAGGGATCTGTCGGCTGCGACGACTGACTTGCACTGCGCGCGGACGAGCGTTGTCCTGCGAGCGCTCATACCAAGGCTTGGTGGCACCCACGATCTTCACTACCGAGAGCATCACCGGCACCTCGATCAATACACCGACCACGGTGGCCAGCGCTGCCCCTGACGTGACGCCGAACAGGCTGACGGCGGTCGCGACCGCCAGCTCAAAAAAATTGCTCGCGCCGATCAAAGCCGAGGGTCCCGCCACGCAGTGGGCCACCCCCAGTCGTCTGTTCAGCCAATATGCAAGTCCTGCATTGAAATAAACCTGAACCAAAATGGGGACGCCGAGCATCGCTATCACGAGCGGCTCGGCCAGTATTTGCTGCCCCTGAAAGCTGAACAGAAGCACGAGGGTAAGGAGCAGTGCTGCAAGCGAAATGGGATGTAACCTTGCAAGCACCGCGGCGAGCATGGCTTTCCCACCGCGCCCTAGGAGGCTGCGACGCCAGAGCTGGCTCACGATCACGGGGATCACGATGTACAGCGTGACCGACAGCATGAGCGTGTCCCAGCGAACCGTGATGCTCGAAAGTCCCAGGAGTAGTGCGACGATCGGCGCAAACGCGAACAGCATGATCACGTCGTTGAGCGCTACCTGCGAAAGAGTGAAGTTCGGCTCGCCGTCTGACAGGTGGCTCCAGACAAACACCATCGCGGTGCATGGCGCGGCGGCGAGCAGGATCAGTCCGGCGACATAGGCGTCGATCTGATCGGGCGGCAGCCAGCGCGCGAAGACGTGGCGCACGAACAGCCACCCGAGCAGTGCCATCGAGAACGGCTTGACAGCCCAATTGATGAACAGCGTTACGCCGATGCCGCGCGCGTGTCGGGCGACGGAGCCGAGCTGCCCGAAATCGATCCTCAGCAGCATCGGAACGATCATGAGCCAGATCAGGATCGCAACGGGCAGGTTAACCTCGGCAATCTTGAGCCGGCCTGCCGCCGCCGAAAACGCTGGCAACCACTGGCCCACCCCGATGCCGACAACGATGCAAGCCAGGACCCACCAGGTGAGATTGCGCTCGAACGCCCCGATGCGCTTGCGTTCTTCCACGATCAGGCAGCCGCGCCGCGCGGAGACGATGATTTGCCGATCTCTGACAGCCGTTGTGAAAGGCTCAACCGATCCAGCCGCGCGAGCGGAAGGCTGACGAAGAGGCGGATACGATTGAGCAATATGCGGCCCGTCTCGGAGAACGCCTTGCGTTTGAGCTCGTCACTGCCTTCCACCGCCGCGGGGTCGGGGACCCCCCAATGCGCGGTCATCGGCTGTCCGGGCCAGACCGGACAGACCTCGCCCGCGGCGTTATCGCAGACCGTGAAAACGAAATCGAGTGGAGGCGCGCCCGGGCGTGCAAACTCGTCCCAGTTCTTGCTGCGCATGCCACCGGTCGGCATTCGGCTCGCTCGGAGGAATTCGAGTGCGAACGGATTGACTTGACCTGCCGGATGCGAGCCGGCGCTGAAAGCGTTGAAGCGTCCCGCGCCGAACTGTCTAAGAATCGATTCTGCGATCATGCTGCGCGCGGAGTTCCCTGTGCAAAGGAACAACACGTTGAAGGCTCGCGACTCGGTTGACAAGCTGCACCCCGCTCGAAATGTCGACTGCGTCAGGAGGCGCCGGCAACGGCGGGCCGGCAGCATACTGACGATGCAGCGGCAACCGGGGCGAACTCGGTTCCGCAACACGCTGCCTTCGCTTGCGTTGCGTGACCGTCACTCGCGTCAGCACTGCCGAAATAGCGAATGCTGTCCAGCGTGTGGTAGCCCTCCCAGGGAATACCCTGCGGATCGGTCACCCAGTGCTTGTTGGATTTGGCGTAGCAGCAACTCGCGCCAGTCTGGTCGATGACCGACCTCGCATCGGCGGCAGAGAAATTTTCGCGCAGTTCGGCGAGTTCCGCGGCGTCGTCAACCTGAAGCCCGAGGTGGTTCACGCCGGCGTGGTTGCCACGCGCGGAAATCGCGAAATTCAGTCGTGGATCCTCGACCATCCACTTGGCGTAGTCGTGCTTGCGCACGGCGGGCTCGGCCCCGAACAGGTGCGAGTAGAAACGGATGCTCTGCTCGAGATCGGTGACACCGACGTGTACGTGAAATCGTTTCATGCGGCTCTCCTTCGTTTGGACGCGGGAAGAGTCGCCGCGACCGGTTGTCGTGTGCGCGAGGGTGCGCACCGCGAATCGCAGGCGGCGCTTGCGCGACAGCAGTTCTCGGTGAGGTAGCCCACCAGTCGATTCATCGCGTCGAGGTCGGCGCGATACCAGACGAACCGTCCGTCCTGTCGCGATGCGACGAGTCCTGCATGCGACAGCTCCTTGAGGTGAAAGGACAGTGTGGCTGCCGGGATAGCCAGCTTTTCGGCGATCCGCCCCGCGGGCAGTCCTTCGGGGGCGTGCTCCACGAGCACACGGTAGACGCCTAGGCGTGTGTCCTGGGCGAGTGCGGCCAGGGCAGTTACAGCCTTCGATGTTTCCATAATCATGAAATTATCAAATCGTACACCGGCTGTCAAGCCTGCGTTTCGAGCCTATGCAAAGAAAACGGGCGCCACGAAGGGCGCCCGCCAGTCCAGCGCGATGAAGGAACGCGCTGGATCACATCAGCATAGCGAAAGACTCAGCCGCCAGAATCGCGCGACGAGCCTTGCCGTATGGGCTCTGACAGTGCCTATTTCTTCATCGCGGGTTCGACGTTGATGGCGAGCGCCTGTGTGTACTTGGCCTCGACCTGGTCGCCCTTCGAGATCATCTTGAACTGCGCCGGATCAGCGACGACGACCTCGACGGTGCGCTGCGGACCGCGCAGCGTGATCGTTTGCTTGGCAGGGTTCACGTCGACGACATCGGCGACGATGGTGACCTGGCGACCGACGACCCCGGCAGGCTGGCTGCCCGGCTTGGCGCCCGCGGCACCCTCTTTTTCGGTACGAGCCACCGCCATGCCACCGCCCTTTTTCAGTTCAAGCGTAAGCGCCTGGACATATTGCGCGTTCACCTGGTCGCCGACCTTCATCTGGTCGAAGTTCTTCACATCGGGCCCGGCGGTCACCGTCACTTCGTTCCCTTGCGGTCCCTTCAGTGTGATATCACGGGTCGCCTTATCGATAGCGGTGATCGTGGCGGTCATCTTGACGGTTTCCGCGACCCCGGCCTTGCCCGGCGCCGTGCCGGCCATCGTGCTGGTCTGCGCGACTGCAGGCCACGCGATTGCGCTTGCTACGACTAACCCAACGAGAGCAATAAAATTACGCATGGCTCGAATCCTTGTATGAGGTTGGTTACAACGAAGGTGCTCGAAGAACGCTCCAGCCGACGGCGTCTTAAAATGCCATCTGGGAAAAGCCGCTACACCGTTCGATCGCGACGACCGATTCCAGAGCCCGTTAAGATACCACGTTTAGCGTGCTCAGCCGAGCGTTCCCTTCGGTTCAATGCCGAGGCCGAGCGCCGCTGCGTGTGCTCGGATTCGCGGACCGCCGAGTTCGTCGCAACTTTCGAAGCGGCCGCCAGGCCAGATCCTTTCGTTGTTGGATAATCGAGTGGCATGAGGTCCAGAATGATCTGCCTGAAGCGAACGCTAACCGCGATGCTGACGCTGCTCGTCGCGACGGCCATGGCTGTGCTCCGAGCTGCGCCCGCCGAGCCCCAGGCCGAGATCCAGATCGGCTTGTGCGCAGCTGCCAACGAGATCGTACAAGCGCTCGATCTGCGCCCGAGTGGCGCCCCGATCACAGTGTGGCAGTTCGACGACTCTGCGCTTATGCTCTATGGACGTGGGCTGCGCCTTCGTCTTCGAGTGGCAGCGGATGGTCGATCGGTACTCACACTGAAGGTGGCTAATCAACATTGCGCGCAGCTCGACCCTGCTTTGACGCCAGCACCAGGCGAGGGCAAATGCGAATACGACGTTTACGGCGAGAGCACATCTGGCACCATATCGCTTGACGTCAGGCTCGGCGAGAGAAGCACAAGCGACCTGCTTGCCGGGCGCGTAGCGTTGGCCCAGGTACTCAGCCCGGCGCAGCTCAAATACTTGCGCGCAGTCGACGGATTCTGGCCGCTGCCATCCGAAATTCGCGCGCTGGGTCCAATGCATGTTCAGGGCTACCGCACCAAGGGCCGGAAATACGACATCGATGTCTCGCGACTTCCTGGTGGCGAGCGATATGCGGAGATCTCACGCAAGGCGCCGCTGGCAGATGCGACACAGATCAGAGCAGCCATGGAAGCTGATCTGTCGCGAGCAGGGATACCGATTTGCGCTGATCAATCGTCGCAAGCCGCCAACAAGCTGCGTGACCTGCTCAAATGAACGACGGGCAGAGCACGAGCGAATCAGCGCTACCCGGAGTTGAGCACCGCTGGCGCGTGGTCCAGTGGCCGGCAACATAGCGAAGTCCCGTGGCGGACCTGGAACAGCTTCTCGTGCTCTTCGTCGTGGCCGTGATTCTGGCCGCGGCGGCGCGCCGCGTCGGCGCACCGTACCCGGTATTCCTGGCGCTCGGTGGCGCGTTGCTGCGTTCTTTCCGGGCGCGCCCTCGTTTACGGTTCCCCCCGACCTTGCGCTGGCGCTCTTCGTAGCGCCCATTCTGCTCGATGCCGCTTACGATGCATCGCCAAGGGATCTCCTGGATAGCGAGCGGCGGCGAGTCGCACTCCGCCCATAGCGAAATGCATCGCGCCGCGGTCAAGGCCGCGCAGCAGGCGGTCCTTGCCATGCGCGCCAATGACGAGATCGGCGACGATGCCTTTCATCGAATCGAGGAGGAGCTGGACTGGATCGAGATGGCGGGCGATCGCAACGACGAATGAACCGTCAAGACCAAGTCAAGCACCCGATCCGAAGAACGCCTGCAGCTCCGCGTACGTTTCATCGGGTACCTGCTCCGCGGGGTAGTGCCCGCACGGCAACATCTTCCCGCGCACGTCGAGCGCGCGCTCGAGCCAGGCCTCGATCGGCCGGTAGCTGCGGTTGACGTGGCTGCGCTCGCCCCAGAGGACGAGCATCGGGATGGGTAGCTTGGTCGCGAGGTCCGCTTCGTCGTGGATGAGATCGATGCCCACGGCGGCGCGGTAGTCCTCGCAGACCGCGTGAATGTTCTCGGGCGTGCAGCAGCGAATGTATTCGGCCAGCGCCTCGGGCGTGAAGGCGCTCATGCCGACGCCCTTCTTGTCCAGCTTCTTCCGGATGTAGCGCTCGAGCCCGTAGGCGATCAGCATCTGCTCTGGATAGTCGTAGGGCTGCGCCATGAAAAACCAGTGATACGACGCGACGGCCCATTCCTTCTTGATGTTGGTCAGCATGTGACGCGTGGGTACGATGTCCAGGAACGCGACCTTCTTCACCCGGCGCGGATGATCCAGCACCATGCGATGCGCCACCCTTCCGCCGCGGTCGTGGCCGCACACATCAAATGCATCGAAGCCGAGCGCCGCCATCACCTCCACCTGGTCCTGAGCCATGGCCCGGAACGAGTAGCCGAAGTGATCGTTTCCGCCGTCCGGCTTGGAGCTGTCGCCGTAGCCTCGCAGGTCCGCGGCCACGACCGTGAAATCCTCCGCCAGACGCGGCGCGATCTTGTGCCACATCACGTGCGTCAGCGGATTGCCGTGCAACAAGAGCAGGGGAGGGCCCGATCCGCCGTGGCGGAGATTGATCCGCGCGCCCGACGTCTCGATCTGCGTCTGCGCGAAGCCTTCGAACATGGCGCTCGACTTCGTGGTTCGTTACGCGCGGCGCGCGATGCGCAGGTGCTGTGTCAACTCGCCGATGTCCTCCAGCGTCTCGATGCGCCAGGCGAGGTCGATGACCGTTCGCGACTGCTTGGCGTCGAGTCCGCCCCAGCCCGCACACTGGCGAAATTTTTCGGCGAGCTCGTCGTCGCTCATCGGATTCGCGGGGCTCCCCTTGCCGAAATCGGCGGAGCCTTTCACGATCGTGCCATTGTCCTGCTCGACTTCGATGATCGTGGTCATCTTGTCGAAGCCGGCGGCCTCCGCTTCGGCATTGACGCCGAAGTCCACGCGCTGCAAGAGCGCCTGCACATCGGGCCGGTTGACCACTTCGTCGGTGAACTGCTCGAGACCAGCCTTGCGCTCGAGCAGCAGGATCGCCATGCAGAATTCCATGCTGAACTTCGCCTGCAGCTCATTGCGGGGGCGATGGTGGATCAGCGCATTGGGCATGTTGTGATTGGTCCCGACGGTGACGCGCTTGACGCGCTCCGGTCGAAGGTCGTGACGATGGATCAGCTCCAGCATGACGGCCATCCCCGGGTGAGTGAGCGATCCGCTGGGGTGCGGCTTGATCGATACGCCGGGAAAGGCGAAGGTCCAGGGATTAGCGAGCTTGCCGTTGATCATGTCCGCGCTATACCCGCCTCCCGCGGCGCGAAAGAACCCGCGATCAGCCTCCAGTCCGTTCAGCGATGCGGTCAGCCCCAATGCCGCCAGCTCAGCGGCCACCACGCCACTTTCCGCGGCGCGTCCCGCGTGAAAGGGCTTGGTCATGGTGCCGAAATTCTCGCGCAACCCGCCGGCCTGCGTGGCGCCTAGGCTCAGCGCGCGACGCGTCGTCTCGCGATCGAGCCCGAGCAGCTTCGCCGCGGCTGCGGCGGCACCGATTGCGCCGCAGGTCGCGGTACTGTGAAAGCCATGCTGGTAGTGGCGCGGCATGATCGCCTCGGCGACCTTGCACTCGACCTCGACGCCGACTTGGTAGGCGGTCATTAAGTCGCGGCCGCTCCTGCGACCCCTCTCGGCAAGCGCCAGTACCGGCGGCAGCGCGGGCGCGGTCGGGTGGGTGAGCAGTCCATAGACGCGATCCTTCGCTACCGCGAGCTGCGTGTCATCGTAGTCGTCGGCATGAATCGAAATGCCGTTCGCGAACGCCGCGAAGCGGGCGGGTACTCGCACATCGCTGCCGATCACGGTGCTGCCGTGCTGTGTAGCGAGCCCCAGCGCGCTGAAATAACGGCGGACGATGTCGCCGGTCTGCGACGCCGCGCCAGCGAGCGCGAGGCCGATGCCGTCGAGCACCGAACGCTTGGCGAGGTGGGCGACGTCTGCGGGAATGTCCTTGTCGCGCGTGTCGACGACGAAGCCGGCGACGTAATCGGTCAGCGAAGCACCTTGTGTATCGACGGCGGCGGCATGCGAGACTGGCATGGCGTTGGGATCCTCTACTGAGCTCAGGCGGCCGATGCCGCCGTCGCGACTTGCGAAATTTCGGGCTTGCTTTTGCGTCCGGCAGCGAGCCGCGCGCACAGCCGCACCGCCTGCTCGAGCGCACCCGTCGTGGCGATGCCCTTGCCCACGATATCGAACGCGGTGCCGTGCGCGGGTGTGGTGAACACCGTCCGCAATCCACCGGTGACCGTCACCCCGCGATTGAAACCCTTGAGCTTCGTCGCGATCTGTCCTTGGTCGTGATACATCGTGAGCACACCATCGTAATCGCCGGCGAAGGCCTTGAGGAACACGGTATCCGAGGGAAACGGTCCCCTGCACCGGATGCCGCGCTGCGCGGCGCGCGCTACCGCCGGCGCGATGATCTCGATCTCCTCGCGCCCGAACAGTCCGCCTTCGCCGCCGTGCGGATTGAGCGCGGCGACCGCGATGTGCGGCGAATCGAATCCCGCGCCGCGCATCGTGAGGTCGGCCAGCGCGATCGCCTCGTCGATCCGCTCCGGCGTGATCTGGTCGAGCGCGGTGCGCAGCGAGACGTGTGAGGTCACCCGGGACATCCACAGGTTGTCGAGGACGTTCATCTCACCGAAGAATCCCTCGTGTCGCGTGAGATGCGCGAACATTTGGTGCTCGTCGTTGAAGCGCCATCCACCGGCGTGTAAGGCGGCCTTGTTGAGCGGAGCGAACGTGATGCCGTCGATCCGCCCGGCGAGGGCGAGATCGATCATGCGCGACAGCGTTTCGCCGCTGACGCGGCCGGACTCCGGCGACACGGCGCCGCGAGGCATGATTGCCGGGTCGATATTGTGGAGGTCGATGATCGGAATTTCGGTGCGCGACCAGTCGACGTCCTCAGGCGCGGCGTAGCTCCGCGACGCCACGCTGATGCCGGCATCGCGGCCGCCTTGCTCGAGCACACGCGAATCGCCGACCACCAGCAGTCGTGCGGCGTCCGCCAGACAGCCATCGGCGAGCACGCGCGCACATTGCTCGGGTCCGATGCCAGTGCAATCGCCCAGCATCAGGCCAAGGACGGGCAGGGTTGAGATTTCGGTGGCGGTCATGTCGACCTCCGATCGGTGAAGTGGTTGATCAGCAGGATCATCGCGAACGTGATCAGCAGCATGGTAATCGATAGAACAGCGATCGGTCCCCAGTCGTTGCTCTCGCGCAGATCGAACATGGTGACCGAAATCGTCTTGGTCCGCGCGGTGAACAACAGAATCGTGGCCGACAATTCCCGGATCGAGCCGATGAAAATGAATATCCAGGTCGCGATCACTCCATTGCGTATCAACGGTCCCGTGATGTCGAACAGCGCGCGCAGGCGCGTGGCGCCGAATATCCGGCTCGCGTCCTCGAGTTCGGGATGCACCGCCTTCAGCGACGCGGCGATCTGCTGATAGCCAACGGGAAGCTCCTTGGTCATGTAGGCGAGAAAAATGATCGACAGCGTGCCGTACAGGACAAAAGGCGGCTGCGTGTAGCTCAGGAACAGGCCGACGGCGAGCACGATGCCGGGAATGGCGACGGGGGCCGTTGCCAGGAAACCGAGACAGCGGTGGCCCCAGACGAGCTTGCGCAAACTGAGGTAGCCGACGGTCGTCACCAGGATCGTGCCTGCAGTCGCCGCCGCGATCCCCAGGATGAACGTGTTATAGAAAGCAAGCTTCGTCTGGCTGAATTCGAAGAACACGAAGCGCCAGTGCTCGAGAGACAGGTTGCCGGCGACGGGGCCCGACCAATTTTTGACGAAGGCCGTTCGCACCAGCACGCCGTACGGAAGGACGATCGAGCACCCGAGCACGAAGACGAACAACGCCAGCGCCGGAACCGTCCAAGCACCAAGCCGGATGAGGCGCGTGCCAGTGCTCTTGCCGCCGATCACCGAGTATCCGCGACGGCCCATGATCGCGGATTGCGCGCGCAGGAGCGCGACGGTAATGAGCAGCAGCGGGAGCGACACCGCGGCGGCCAATCCGAGCTGGGGCGGAAACTGGAACAGGCTCCAGATCTTGGTGGTCATCGTGTCGATCCCTGCAGGCAGCGCGAGGATCGCCGGTGTGCCGAACAGCGTCATCGACTGCAGAAACGCGATGAGGAACCCCGCGAGCAGCGCAGGCACGACCAGCGGCAGCGTGATGTCGAGGGCGGTTCGCCACGCGGGGGCGCCGAGAATCGCCGACGCCTCCTCGAGCTCGCTGGGAATGACATCGAGGCTGTTCGCGACAAAGGTGAATACGTACGGAAAGGTGTACAGGGCCATCACAAACACCATTCCACCCGCGGAGAAAATGTTGATCAGCGGGCTGGCTTCGAACGGCTTCAGCCCGAGCAGCGAGTAATACCATTGATTGATCAGTCCTGCGTTCGGGCCGCCCAGCAGCACCCACGCGAAGGCGCCGAGAAACGGCGGCGTCACGAACGACGCGAGGATTAGTGCTCGCAGCAGGCGCTTGGCTGGCAGATCGGTGCGCGACACCAGCCACGCCATCGGCGCGGCGGCAAGCAGACACAGAATACCGACGGCGGCCGATGTCCATAGGGTCGTGAGCAGCGGTTTCAGTAAGGCCGGGTCGACAAAGAGCTGCCGGTAATGCTCAAGCGACAGTCTCCCGCCATCGCCGGTGAGGCTCGTCATCAGCAACCGAAACATCGGCAGCAGCACCAGTGCCGCGAGCAGCAAGACCAGTCCGATCGCGAAGGGCGCGGTCCAGTCGATGAACCGCGCTCGCGTCGCCATCGGACTCGCGAGCGCGGCTTCGCCGGCGCGTGCTGCCATCGTCTGGCTCAGTTGCCGAACAGCGCCGTATAGCGCTTCTTGATGTCGGCGACCTGCGGCAGCATCGTCGCCGGATCATCCGGCAGGATCTTGATCTGTGCCAGCGGCGTGCGCCCGGGCGGATCCTTGACGTCGGGATGGAGCGATCGTGTTCCGCCTTCGTTGACCGCCAGCTGCTGGATCTTCTGCGTGTAGAGGAAGTTCTGGAGCACGCGCGCGGCGTTGGGATGCGGTGCGTCGGCGAAGATCGCGGTCGGCGAAGTCACGAACGGAGTGCCTTCCTTGGGGTAGATGATGGCCACCGGACTCTTGGCGTCGATCTCGATGAACATGTTGTATTCATTGCCGTCGACCATGACCGCCCGCTCTCCGCTGGCGATGCTCTTCGGCGTCGCCGTCGTCGACTGCAGCTGCTGGACGCCTTGCTTAGACAGCTTCTCGAGATAATCCCAGCCGAGCACCTTGACGATCGCGTAGGTGCCGGTGAGGGCGGTGCCGCTGTAGCCCGGGTGCGATTTGACGAGCTTGCCTTTCCATTTCGGATCGAGCAGATCGACATAACTGGTCGGCGCGTCCTTCGCGGCGACCAGGTTCGTGTTGTAGCCCATCACGCTCAGCGTCGCGCGCCATGCCGCGTAGTAGCCTTCCGGATCCTTGAACTGCGCCGGGTAACGCTGCACGTCGGGCGGCGTGTGAGGCGCGAGCCACTTCTGTTGCTTCCAGAAAATGAAATGCGACGCGTCAGACGAATTCACGACGTCGACGTTCTTGATGCCCGACTGATACTCCTGGTTAATGCGCTGGAACACGCGCTCCGACCCCGATCGCTCGACCTCGATCTGGATATTCGGGTACTCGGCGCGAAACGCCTTCGCGATCAACTCCGCCACCTTGACGTCGATCGACGAATACCAGACGACTTTGCCTTCTTTCGCCGCCGCCGCCACCATCGCGGGCGTCGTCTCCTGCGCTTCGACAGGCGCAGCGACCGCGAAGGCGAGTAGCGCGGCAGTCAGCAGAGAGAAGCTGCCCGGTTGACGCGCCGACCATCTTATCCACCTCATTGCGATTCTCCTTCGTTGTTGGAATACTGCGTTTGTACTTGCTCCCCGCGACGCTGCCGCGGGTAGGATACATAGATCAATTGGCGAGACCGCGACAGCGCTCTGCCTTGAACCTTACCCTCACTTGGGAGCCATTGGGAACCGAAAGGTCGGCGGGCGCGGCGATCAAGACGTCCTGGCCTACATCGACGACGTAGTCGCGATGACTGCCCAGGTACGCCTGGCCCCTGACGGTCCCCGGGAGCGTGTTCTCTGCTGGGATCGCATCGTCGGCCAGCAGCTCGACGTCGTGCGTCTTGACACAAAAGCTCATCGGTGTGCCCGGCGCCGCGAAATTGCCCTGTGCGATGTCGAGCGTATGACCGGCGACTTGCACCGTGTGCTCCGACACGCAGGTTGCGCTGACGACATTGCCGCCGCCGATGAAGCGGGCAACGAACGCGGAATTGGGTCGCTCGTAGACCTCCTCGGGCGTTCCGATCTGTTCGATGCGTCCGGCGTTCATGACCACGATGCGGTCGGCCATGGTCATCGCCTCGACCTGGTCGTGCGTGACATAAATCGACGTATAGTGGAATTCATCGTGCAGACGGCGGATTTCGAAGCGCATGTCCCCACGCAGATTGGTGTCGAGGTTGGACAGCGGCTCGTCGAGGAGCAGGATGTCGGGCTTGGTCACGAGCGCGCGCGCGAGTGCGACGCGCTGCTGCTGTCCACCGGATAGCTCGGCGGGATAGCGCTCGGCTTGCGCGCGCAGTTTCGTCGCGTCGAGCGCGACGTCGGTGCGCGATTGGCGCTCCGGCGGCGGCATCGATTGCATTTTCAGGCCGTAGCCGACGTTCTGCCGTACCGTCATGTGCGGCCACACCGCGTAGCTCTGGAAGATCATGCTCATGTTGCGTCGCTCGGGCGGCACCACCGATCTGACCGACGAGACGACCTTGCCACCCACCCTGATCTCGCCCGCGTCCGGTTCGAGGAAGCCCGCGATCATGCGCAGCGTGGTCGTCTTGCCGCAGCCGGAGGGACCAAGCAGGCACACGAATTCGCCATGCTCCACCGACAGGCTGATGCCATCGACGGAAACCACGCCGGGGTAGCGCTTGGTTAGGCCTGCGAGCTCGAGGTTAGCCATGAGGGCGACAGCACCTGAAGAAAGTCGATTGCGCGGATGCCGGGAGGCGTGGGCCATGCGCCGCGAAAGTCTAGCATCTATGGCCAACGTTTCCGTCGCCTATGGCACCATACGCGAGCGTCGACATTCACTCCCCTAGGATCGGTATGCCTCACCTGCCGGCGTCCTCCGCCCTGCAACGCTTTCGCGTCATCGATCTTACCCAGGTGCGCGCGGGCCCCACGGCGTGCCGCCAGCTCGCGGACTGGGGAGCCGACGTCATCCAGGTGCAGATGCCCGAACACATGCGCGGCGACGACACGCTCGGCGGACAGGACGGCTCGGACTACCAGCACACGCACAGGAACAAGCGCTCGATCACGCTGAACCTCAAACAGGCCGAGGGGATCGTGACCTTGAAGCGCTTGATCGCCAGCGCGGACGTGGTCGTCGAAAACTTCCGGCCGGATGTGAAATTCCGCCTCGGCATCGATTACGAAACGCTGGCGGCCACCCATCCGCGACTGGTGTACGCCAGCATCTCCGGCTTCGGCCAGACCGGGCCACTCGCATCGCGTCCTGGATTCGATCAGATCGCGCAAGGCATGGGTGGGCTCATGTCGGTCACCGGCATACCCGGGGAAGGGCCCATGCGCGTCGGCATTCCGATCGCCGATTTGTGCGCCGGGATTTTCGCGGCTCAGGGGATCCTGGTGGCGCTGCTGGAGCGCGAAACCTCCGGCAAGGGCCAGTGGCTGCATACCTCGCTGCTGGAAGCAATGGTGTACATGATGGACTTCCAGACTTCGCGCTACCTGATCGACGGCGAAGTTGCCACGCGAGCGGGCAATTTCCATCCGACCAGCATCCCGACCGGGGTCTACAAGGCCCGTGACGGGTACCTGAATATCGCGGTGTTCGGCTCCAAGATCTGGGAGCGCTTCTGCACTATTCTCGGTGCGCCCGAATGGATCAGCGATCCGCGCTATCACGACAAGGCGGCCCGTTCGGTCAACCGCGAGTCCCTCAATGCGGAAATCAACCGCCGTCTAGCCGCGAAGGATCGCAGCTACTGGATCGCGCAATTCAACGAGGGCGGTGTCGCCAGCGGACTCATCAGCGACATGCGCGAGGTATTCGCGGAGCCGCAGATCGATCATCTCGGCATGGTCAAGGAAGTGATCTCCGATCGTCTCGGCCCGCAACGACTCGTCGGTCAGCCGATGCAGCTCGAGCGCACGCCAAGCGCGATCGCGCGCGCGGCGCCGCGCCGCGGAGAACACACCGAAGAAGTCTTGCTCGAACTTGGCGTGAGCCGCGAGGAGCTCAATCGAATGAGAGCCGCCGGAGCCTATTGATGCCAGACGTCACCTACGAATCCAGCACCGAGCGGATCGAGACCTGGCTCGACGGACGGACGCTGCACGTTCGCTTCAGCAACCCTGCCCGGCACAATGCCCTGTCGGTCGAGATGTGGGAGGCGGTGCCGCCGCTGTTGCGGCTCGCGCAGGAGGACGATCGCGTGCGTCTGGTTGTCTTTTCCGGCGCGGGCGACAAGGCCTTCGTCTCGGGCGCCGACATCTCGCAATTCGAGGACATGCGTGCCGCGCGCGAGGCGGTGACTCGCTATGAAGCGATGGCCGAGGAGGCTTTGAGCGCCATCTACGATTTCCCAAAGCCGACGCTTGCCTGCATCCGCGGGTACTGTATCGGCGGCGGAGTGAACGTCGCGATCAGTTGCGATATTCGCATCGCGTCCACCGACTCGACATTCGCGATTCCAGCCGCCCGCCTGGGCCTCGGGTACCGATATTCCGCGATGAAGAACCTGGTCGACCTGATCGGCCCCGGTGCGGCGAAGGATCTGTTCTATACCGCGCGCCGCATCGATGCTTCCGAAGCGAAGGCGATCGGCCTCGTGTCGCGCATCTGCGCGCCGGAGGCATTGGATACGCTGCTGGGCGAGTACACTGGCGCGCTTGCCGATAACGCGCCGCTGACGGTGGCGGCGGCCAAGGCGATCATGCGCGAAATCCTGAAACCTTCGCCCGAGCTGGATATGGCGCTGTGCGCGTCGCTGATCCGCGGCTGTTTCGAAAGCGCGGATTACACCGAAGGCCGCACCGCGTTCATGCAGAAACGCAAACCGATATTCACTGGCCGCTAGAAATGACAATGAAGTCCTACTGGATGCAGATGACGGACACGGGCACCGTGCTCGATTTGCGGGACATACCTGTCCCGCGACCAGCATCGGGCCAGCTGCTGGTGCGCATGCACGCCGCCGCGCTCAATCGCGGTGAATTCGTCGTGGGCCATGGCTTGCATGGCAAGGCTGGCACCTGGAAAGCCATTGGTGGAGAAGGCGCCGGTGAGGTCACTGCGGTCGGCGACGGCGTCACCGCGTTCCACAAGGGCGACCGCGTCATGGGCCGTTGTGCGGGCGCCTTTTCGGAATATGCACTGATGGAGCAGGCCGAGGCCATTGCCGTCCCCTCGACGTTGTCGTGGGAAGAAGCCGCCAGTATCCCGCTGACTTTCCTGGTGTCGTTCGACATGCTGGTGCTGCAGGGGCATCTCAAGCCCGGCGAATGGCTTCTGATCAACGGCGTGTCGTCCGGAGTCGGTGTCGCTTCGTTACAGCTGGGCAAGGTATTGGGCGCAAAGGTGATCGGTACTTCGGGATCAACGGACAAGCTGGCGTTGCTCGGCAGCCTCGGACTTGACGTCGGCCTGTGCACGCGCACTGCCGACTTCGCGTCGAAGGTGATGGAGCACACCGACGGACATGGCGCCGACCTCATCGTCAATACGGTCGGCGGCTCGGTGTTCGCCGAGGACATGCGCGCGCTTGCCTTCGAAGGCCGGCTCGCCACCGTTGGATATGTCGATGGACTGCTGCATTCGGACATCGATCTCGGCGCGCTGCATGCCAAGCGACTTACGTTGTTCGGCGTCTCCAACAAGTTGCGCAGCAAGGACCAGCGAGCGGCCGCAGTGCCAAGATTCGTCGCGGAGGTGATGCCGCATTTCACCGCCGGCCGGATCAAGCCCAGGATCGACGAGGTCATGAACTTCGCGCAGCTCGAAAAAGCGAAGGCGCGCATGGAAGCCGGCGCGCATGTCGGAAAAATCGTGCTGCGCGTGGCGACCGCATCCTGACCTGCCGGACATTCGAATGGAGAGACGCGCAATGAAAGCGCTCAGCGTCGTAGTGTCGTTGGTCACGACCGTCGTCTGCACCCACGTGGTGGCGCAGCCGGCGTCATACCCGAGCAAACCGATACGGCTCGTCGTCGGCTTCGCACCTGGTGGGGCCGCCGACTCGGTGGCTCGGGCCATGAGCGACGCCTTTGGAAAGGCGCTCGGCCAGCCGGTGGTGGTCGACAACCGTCCGGGAAACGGATCGAGCATTGCGGCGGACATGGTCGCCAAGTCGGCGCCCGACGGATACACGCTGTTGATCGCGAGCCCCAGCAGCATTTCGGTCAACCCGGCGCTGAATCCTTCGTTGACGTACTCGGCGAAGGACCTGACTGCGATTACCAAGATGACTACATCTCCGCTGGTCCTGGCGGTCAATCCGGGCACCGGCATTCGCTCGGTGCCCGACCTCATCGCCGAGGCGAAAAAGGATCCGGGTAAGCTCAACTACTCGACGTCGGGCAATGGCTCCGCACCTCACCTTGGGGCCGCGCTGTTCTGCCAGCTGACGGGAGTGCAGATGACGCACATTCCCTACCGCGGTGGCAGCCTGGCGATCCAGTCGGTAATGGCGGGTGATACGCAGCTGACTTTCGGTACATCGCCGACGGTGCTACCCCAGGTCAACGGCGGCAAGCTGCTCGCGCTCGCCGTCAGCACGCGCGAGGGCTCGCAACTCGTTCCCGGACTTCCGGGCATGAAGGAAGCGGGGCTGCCCGAATACAACCTCGAGTTCTGGTACGGCATGTTCGCGCCCGCCGGCACGCCGCAGCCTATCGTCACGAAAATCTACGAAGCGACCGTGGCAGCGATGCAGCAACCTTCGGTGAAGGCGGCGCTGGCGCGCGAGGGCACCGAGGTTTCGCTGTCTGCGTCACCCGAGCAGTTCAACGTGTTCCTGGTCGAGGACGATAAATTCTGGGTCAACCTTGCCAAGACCGCCAACGTCAAGGTTGAATGATTCACGTACTCAGCGGGCTGGATTCATTTTATCGGCTTCAACAAGGGAGGAACAAATGAAAAGGCTCCATTCGCTTCGATACGTGTTGGTCATCGCGATGCTGTCGTTGGGCATCAATCACATGGCGATCGCACAGGATGCCACCCTCTACGTCGTCAGCTACATCGAGGTGACGCCCGCATCGGCGTCGCAGGCGCGCGATTTCATCACTCAATATGTGAAGAGCGTCCGCCAGGAGCCGGGCAATGTGCAAAGCGTAGCGCTGCAGCGGATCGGTGAGAAGAATCATTTCGCCATCATTGAAGCGTGGAAGGACAAGGACGCCCAGGTTGCCCACGCGGGCGCCGCTGCGACGCAGGCGTCGCGCGCCAAGCTTGACCCGATGCTGCGCAGCCCCTACGACGAGCGGACGCACGTGGGACTCAATGTCGCCACGGCCACGAAAGCGGCCGCCCCCGGTGCGGTCTATGTGGTGACCCATATCGATATCTTTCCGCCCAGCCAGCCGGTCGGTCTGGACCTGATCCGGACATTGAGCGATGACAGTCGCAAGGACCAGGGCAATGTTCGCTTCGACTCGCTGCAGCAGACCAGCCGTGGCAATCACCTCACGCTGGTCGAAACCTGGGACGGCACCGCGGCACTTGACGCTCACGGGGCCGACGAGCACATGAAGCAATTTCGCAAGAAGATTTTTCCGATCAGCGGCGGCCTCTACGACGAGCGCTTTTACCAGGCCATCGATTGAGCCACCGGTGCATGGGGTCCGGCGGCGCGCTGCGGACGAAAGGCCACGGTTCCGATAACGAGATTGCATCGCGCAGCGCACACATTCGCACGGCGCGAAAGAGCGGTGTTTGTCACCATCCGAACGACCCGGTGAATGGAATATGGGGGTAGTCGCGAGACGGCAAGGAGATGTGGTGCGAAACGCTTCCCGAAGGGACGCACTGAGGGTGTTCGGAGGGCTGCTCGCCCAGGGGGTGCTGGCGATGGGCGGGACATCGGCGATCCTGGGAATCGCTGCGCAAGCACGCGCCGCGGCGACTTGGCCATCGCGCCCCATACGCCTGATCGTTCCGTTTCCGCCCGCTGGATCGACCGATATCCTGGCGCGCGAGATTGCGCTGAAGCTGCAGGACACATTGGGTCAGCCGGTCGTCGCCGAGAACCGGCCCGGGGCCGGCGGATCGATCGGATCAGCGGAGGCAGCACGCGCGAATGCGGACGGGTACACCTTGCTGATGGGGCACATCGGAACGCTCGCGATCAACCCGTCGCTCTATCCGAAGCTCGCCTACGATCCGCTGACGAGCTTCACGCCGGTGGCGCTGATGGCACGCGTCCCCAATATACTCGTCGTGAATCCGCAAGTGCCGGCCAGGGACGTGCGCGAATTGATCGCGCTCGCGAAGGCGCGTTCCGGCGAGCTCCATTACGCATCCGGCGGCAACGGCAGCGCGGCGCATCTCGCGATGGAGTACTTCAAGCTGAAAGCCGAAATCGAAGTGGTGCACGTCCCGTATCGCGGCACAGCACCCGCCGTCACCGATGTGCTGGCGGGGCAGGTGGAGATGATCATGACCGGCGTTCCTGCGGTTCAGCAGCAGGTGAAGGCGGGCAAGCTCAGAGCACTCGGGGTTTCGAGCCTCGCTCCTGTGGCGACGATGCCCGGCGTTCCCGCGATCGCGAACACGATCCCCGATTTCGAGGCGATCCAGTGGTACGGCATCGTGGCGCCGGCGGGCACACCCGCGGAGATCGTCCTGCGCCTGAATGCAGAGATCAACCGCTCGCTGGCCAGCGAAAAGCTCAAGGAGCGGCTGGAAGCGGAAGGAGCCGAAGCGGCGCCGGGATCGCCGGACGCGTTCGGCACACTGATCAGCAGCGAAATCGCGCGCTGGAAACCTGTCGTTGCGCGCGCCAACATGCGTCCCGAATGACATCCGCATCGATCGACAGGTCAAGCGAGGAGCGGCGGCCGCTGCCGGCCGCCAACCGCATCGGAGCGCTGCGCGTCGCGCTGATCGGATACGGCGAAGTCGGGGGCATTTTCGGCGCCGCGCTCGCGTTCGCCGGCGCAGGCGCCGTGACGGCATTCGACGTGCTCATGGAAGACCCGTCGTGGGCGTCAAGTGCGCGAGACCGTGCATCGCGTGACGGGGTCGCGCTCGCATCGACCGCGGCTGGGGCGATCGAGCATTGCGCGTTGGTCATCTCTGCGGTGACCGCCGCGCAGACAACGACGGCTGCCGAACAGATTGCACGCGTGTGCGCTCGCGGGACCTTCGTGCTCGACGTCAATTCTGCATCGCCACGGACCAAGACCGCGTGTGCCGAGGTGGTGGACCGCACCGGCGGCCGCTATGTCGAGGCAGCGGTGATGAGCTCGGTGCCGCCGCACGGGATTCGCGTGCCGATGCTGCTCGGCGGTCCGCACGCGGCGGCGCTGCAGCCGACGCTGGCGCGGCTTGGATTCGCGGCGACGGTGGGATCCGAATCGTACGGTGTCGTCTCCGCGATCAAGCTGTGCCGCAGCGTCATCGTCAAGGGGATGGAAGCGCTGGCGATCGAGAGCCTGCTTACGGCGCGGCGCTACGGCGTCGAGCGTGAAGTGCTGGCGTCGCTCGCGGAGACGTTTCCCGGACTCGATTGGGAGCGCCAGCCGACGTGGTTCTGGCGGCGTGTTGTGCAGCACGGCCGCCGTCGCGCCGAGGAAATGCGCGAGGCCGCAGTCACCGTGCGCGACGTCGGGATCGAGCCTCGCATGGCATCCGCAACGGCGGACCTGCAGGCGTGGGTCACGATGCTTCGTGCCGACGGTGTATTCGCCGGTGTCGGATCGGATGCAAGCTGGCGCGACTTTGCCGACTGCGTCAAGAGAGCATCGGACGCCTGAGGGTTCGCGACCGCCCCGGTTAGCTCGGTGAGCTTACGGACAACTCCAGCGACAGAAAGCGGACATACGCTCGCTTAGGAGCAGACGGTCCGCCGAGGTTCAAATGCACTGCTGCAACCGTTGACATGCGACCAAGGTGGAATACGCTCTTCGCGCATGCAAGGATAGAATCACGGTCAGGAGCCCGCGTCGGTGACGACCACGTTGATCATCGCTGATGACCACCCGCTGTTTCGTGCCGCGTTGAAACAGGCGGTGTTTCGTTATGTCCCTGCGGCGGAAATCATAGAGGCATCGTCGCTTGACACGTTGCAACGAGCGATCGAGGATCACCCCGATGCGGACTTGGTCTTGCTTGATCTCAAGATGCCCGGGGCCAAAGGTTTTTCGTCACTCGCCTACCTGAGGGCACAGTATCCGGCCGTTCCTGTCGTCGTTGTATCTGCCGCCGAAGACCTAACCGTCATCAAGCGTGTCCTCGACTTCGGTGCGTCGGGCTTCATCCCTAAGTCAGCGCGCATTGAAACGATCGGCGAAACGCTGCGCGTCGTACTCGGTGGTGGCGTTTCTGCTCCACGCCTATCGGGGCGGGTCACGAGCGTCGAGGAGCGTGACGGGGAACTGGCGCGCAGACTTGCATCATTGACACCGCAGCAGTTGAAAGTTCTCGTTATGCTCGCCGAGGGGGAGACCAACAAATATATCGCTGGCAGCCTCGCCATCACCGAGGCGACTGTAAAGGCGCATATCACGGCGATCCTGCGCAAGCTTGGCCTGGAGCGCCGCACCCAGGCGGCGATCATCGCGCAGCGTCTGCTGCATTCCGGCGACGGGGCGAACGTCGATGATCTCGACGACGCAGCTGAGCAGGCCGACCCGAGTCTTAAGTGAGTATGCTATTCATCACCGCGCGAAGCGCTGCAGGTTTGACGGGCTTGCGTAAAATTTGGCACCCCAGCGCCGCCGCGGCGGTCTGCGCTTCCTGCGTGTGATCTGCAGTAATGACGATGCTCGGTACCCTGATGCCCCACAGGCGCTGTATCTCTTCGGCCAACGCGAGGCCACTGACGCCACGATCCAGATGATAGTCGACCAAGAGGATGTCGGGCACGTCTGCACCGTTGGTCGCCCACCCAATGGCGGACTCGCGATCGCGCACCGCGACCGCGGCGCACCCCCAACTCATCAGCAGCGACTGTATTCCCGATAGGACCGCTGGTTCGTTCTCCATACACAGTACTCGGCGACCAACGAGACGATCGGCGCTCGGGCGGGGCGCCGCGAATTCCCTCGATGAAACGCCCGCGGGATCCCCAAGCGGCACCGATATCGAAAACACACTCCCGCGTCCTAGCCACGAGCGCAGTGACAACTCGTGATTTAGCATCCGTGCAATGCGCTCCGCAATCGCCAGGCCGAGGCCAAGGCCGCGGTCCGGGGCATCGCTGTCAGTGTCGAGTCGCCGAAACTCTTCGAAGATCTCCACGCGCTTCTCTTCCGGAATTCCGGGTCCCGAATCCCAAACTTCGATCTTCAGAGTCCGTTTTCGTCGGCGACAGCCAATGAGCACGCGTCCGCGTCGCGTATAGCGCACTGCGTTTGAAAGAAAGTTTTGGAGCACTCGGCGCAATAACTGCGGATCGGAGTAGACAACGTAGTTGCAGTTTGCTGTTCGCAAATGAAGACCTCGATCGCGAACTAGCAGTTTGAACTCGGCGGCGAGCGGTTCGACGATGCGATCGAGCTCGAAATGCTCCAGGTGAGCCTCCTGCGCGCCACCGTCTAGGCGCGAGATATCGAGCAGGCCCCCGAGCAGGTTCTCACCGGCGATCAGGGCAGACTCCGCTTGTGAGACCACCGATGCGGCGGGGGATGGCAACTGATCACGGTCGAGCGATGACATGAACAGTCGTGCAGCGGTCAACGGTTGCACGAGGTCGTGTGACGCAGCCGCGAGAAACCGCGTCTTGGCATGATTCGCGCGCTCTGCAGCGACCTTTGCCTCGGCCAGCTCGATGTTCAGATCGGTGAGCTCGCGGGTGCGTTGACTGACGCGAACCTCCAATGTTTCGTTGGCCTCCTGCAACGCCTTCTGCGCCTTCTTGTATGCGGTAATGTCGGAGAAGCTGGTGACGAACCCCCCACCGGGCATCGGGTTACCCTGAATTTCGAGGACCGTACCGCCCGGGAGCTCTCTTTCGTGGGTGTACGCTCGGCCGGTACGCATGTAGGCGAGTCGTCGCGCCAGCGCTGCTTCGATATCGTCGGACACTAGCCAGCGCCGCGTCGCGTTGAAGCGTATCAATTCCTCGATCGGCCGGCCAAGATTGACCATACCCGGTGGGTAATCGAACAGTTGCACATACCGCTGATTCCACGCGACGAGACAAAGATTCGCATCGACGACGCTGACTCCCTGAGAGAGGTTCTCCAGCGCCGCGCGGAGCAACTCGCGATTGAACTGGATAACGTGCGAGGTCTCGTCTAGCAGACGCACGACATCTTCCGGCTGCATATCGCGGCCACGCAAAGTGGTACCGAGCACCAGGCGCGCGCTTGAGGTACCCAGTACCCCCGCTAGAAGGTGTTCGACGTATTGGGCCAGCTCTCGCCCCGCCTGATCGTTCTTTTCGAGCGCACCGCGGCCGGCTTTGGTCGAAAATTCAACGAATGCCGCGGCTGTGCGGTCGGGTCCTAGGAAGCGCTCGACCAACTCCTGCAGGTCGCCGACGGTCGCCGAACTGCGAGGCAGATCGCGGACGGGACCCTCCGCTCCGACCGCCTCTTCCAGGAACTTGGCGGCCTGGAGGCGCTCGCGCAGACCGGGTTTCGCAAGGAGGGATACGCCGACATAAGCGGCCAGATTTAGTCCAAGGCTCCAGAACGCGCCGTGTGTGAGCGTGTCCGTGCCGGGTATGCCGAAAAGCGCCTCGGGTCGCAGCCACCCTATTCCAACGGGTCCGTCGGTGAGCAGCGTGGGGTAACTACCGCTGGCCCGGAGTAACGCCGGCACCAGGAGGGTGTATGCCCACGCTGCCGAACCGATGATGAGACCAGCCACTACGGCGGGATAGCGACCGCCCCGCCAGACGACTCCGCCGATAAGGCCAGGCGCGAATTGCGCCACCGCAGCAAACGACAGCAAGCCGATCTGCGCCAGCGTTCCGGGTCCTGTGAACAGTCGGAAATAGACGTAGGCCAAGGCGACGATGAGCACGATTGCAACGCGCCGGACCCTTTTGATCAGTCCGGACAGGTCCTGACCCGGGAGCCTATTTAGCCGCTTCGAACGCAGAAGCATCGGCATGACGATCTCGTTGCAGATCATCGTCGAAAGAGCGATCGTTTCGACGATGACCATCCCGGTTGCCGAGGAGAATCCGCCGAAATAGGCGCCGAGTGCGAGCCATTGATGGCCTCCAGCCAAGGGCAGCGCCAGTACGAAGGTGTCCGCGGCGACTGGGGCGCGCGAAAATTGCTCGAGCCCGGCGGCCGCGATCGGCAGGACGAAGACGCTGATGATCGCGAGATACAGTGGAAATACCCATCGCGAGGTGCGCAGATCCGACAGTACCGTGTTCTCGACGACGGCGACGTGAAACTGGCGCGGCAGACAGATGATCGCCAGCGCGGCGAGCAGCGTCTGTGAAACAAAGCCCATGCGCCACGTCGTGTCGCTTGCCGGCTTCGATACCTCTGTCAGCGAGATGGCGTGCGAATACGCGTCGACAATGCCGTCACGGAGCACGTATGTGGCATAGAGGCCCACCGCCAGAAACGCCGCCAACTTGACCAGCGACTCGAACGCAATGGCCAAGACCATGCCATGGTGATTCTCTGTGCTGATCAGGTCTCGCGTGCCGAACAGAATCGCAAAGGCCGCGAGCATGATCGCAATGGTCAGCGCGCCATCGACAATATGCGCCGTAACAAGGGGAGTTCCGACCAGAACCTCAAAGCCGAACGAGACGGCTTTGAGTTGAAGCGCGATGTAAGGCAATACACCGACGACTGCGATCGTCGTTACCAACATCGCGATCGGCTGATGTCGACCATACCGAGCGCCGACGAAATCGGCGATCGATGTTATGTTGTGGCGCTTCGAGATGCGAATGATCCGAGCGAGCAGCGGACCACCGAACAGAAATACGAGGACAGGGCCGAGGTAGATCGGCAGGAAATCCCAGCCACTGCCGGCCGCGCGGCCCACGGCACCATAAAATGTCCAGGAGGTGCAGTACACGCACAATGCGAGGCTGTAAACCCACGGCTTGCGCGCGGGAGCACCAAGTACCCGCGCACGTCGATCTCCAACGTAGGCGACCGCGAATAGCAGCGCTACGTAGCCTGTCGAGATCGCGAACAGTGTCCAACCGGTGACCATTCGACCTCCTCCTCATGCCGCCAGGTCCGGGGCCAGCTCTTGACGGCTGACGACCCTCGACCCTGCGTCGTGCGCCGCAAGCGCCCGATCGACGCGATCGCCTGCTGCGCGGCAATGTGAGAGTTGTCGACGAGCCCGGATGCGCGATTTCCGCACGCCAGGTGTATTCGACTTTAGTTCAATTCACAATCAAGGATGACGGGGATATAAATCCGTTGAGTGTCGCGTGGTACGGCTTTCGCCTCGGTAGCGGATAGGATTAGCATCGGCAGCGCTCGTGGTCAAGTCGGTCGACTAACGCAGCGGGTTCTGCTGTTGATTTGGCATTCTGATCGCCTGGAGGAAAGGTCCATGAGCACCGTCAGTCGCCCCGTAGCGCCAGCGCGCGTCCAGCTCAGTTCGAAGAGCGAAGAACGGAGAGTAATATTCGCCTCTTCGCTGGGTACCGTTTTCGAATGGTACGACTTCTATTTGTATGCAACGCTGGCGCCGTTCTTCGCGGCGGTGTTCTTTCCCCCAGGCAACGCAACCGCGGCGCTGCTGTCCGCCTTTGCCACCTATGCGGCGGGCTTTCTGGTGAGGCCGTTCGGGGCGCTGGTGTTTGGCCGCATTGGCGATTTGGTCGGCCGGAAGTACACCTTCCTTGTAACCATCGTCGTGATGGGCTTCTCGACCTTTGCGGTTGGCCTGCTGCCGACGTTCCCTGCCATTGGCTGGCTGGCGCCCGTTTTGTTGGTGACGTTGCGGCTGTTGCAAGGCTTGGCGCTGGGTGGCGAGTACGGCGGGGCGGCGACCTACGTCGCGGAACATGCGCCGCAGAACCAGCGCGGCTATGACACGAGCTGGATCCAGACGACGGCGACCTTGGGGTTCTTTCTCGCGCTACTGGTGATTTATCTGTGCCGCTTCACCGGTTGGATGGAACCCAAGGATTTCGCCGCTTGGGGCTGGCGGATTCCGTTCCTGGTGTCGTTGATCCTGCTGGTGTTCTCCATTTACATCCGGCTCAAATTAAACGAATCGCCAGTGTTCCAGCGGATGAAGGCGGAAGGCAAAGGTTCGACGGCGCCGCTGCGTGACAGCTTCCTCAAGTACCCGAACAACAAGTACGTGCTGCTGGCACTGCTGGGTGCCACGGCTGGACAGGGCGTGGTCTGGTATACGGGGCAGTTCTACGCGCTGTTCTTCCTCACCATCACCTTGAAGCTCGATGGGGCCACCGCGTATGCGCTGCTCGCGCTGTCGCTGTTGATCGGTACACCGTTCTTCATTGTGTTCGGCGCCTTGTCGGACAGGATCGGCCGGTTGAAGATCATTCTGTTTGGTTGCCTGATCGCGGCCGTGACCTACTTCCCGCTGTTCAAGGGGCTGACGCACTACGTAAACCCGGCGCTGGAGGCCTACCAGGCAACGACCCCGATCAGCGTTGCCGCCGACGCCAAGAACTGTGAGTTCCACATTTTCGTCGGTCCATGGTCGACGTTCAGCGAATGCGACAAGGCTAAGGACTTCTTGACCAAGGCGGGCCTTTCTTTCACCACGACCGACCTTCCGGCTGGGGCGACCGACACGGTGGTGACGAAAATCGGCAGCGTCGAGCTCAAAGGCTTCGATGACAAGAAATTCACGGAGGCACTCAAGACTTCCGGATATCCGAGTGGCGCTGACAAGTCCAAGGTCAACTACCCGATGACGCTGTTGATCCTGGTCATCATGATGATCTACGTGACGCTGGTGTACGGGCCCATCGCGGCATTCCTGGTGGAACTGTTCCCGACGCGGATTCGCTACACGTCGATGTCGCTCCCATATCACATCGGCAATGGCTGGTTCGGTGGCATGCTGCCACTGCTGGCAACCGCTCTGGTCGCGGCCAAAGGAGATATCTATTACGGGCTGTGGTACCCGATCATCGTTGCCCTCATGACCTTTGTCATTGGCTTGATTTTCATGCGCGACAATAGCGATCGAGACCTCGAAGCAGGGTGATGGTGCAGTCGCGTGTTGCGGCGCAATATCATTGACTGGGATTTCGACCTAAGTCGAATAGCGGTCGTCGAGATGTTGTGGTAAATACCGGAGAGGTCCGGGCGCACGGTCAGACAGCCGGATTGTGGAGCGGGCTGCGGGAGCCCAATTTGTGGTTCGTGATGGTCGCCGGCCGTGAAGAATAAGCCGATTTCCGCAATGGAGGAAAGCATGAATACGAGAATTGAAGGTCGCTGCAGCCACACGGTTGTAGCGCTGAGTCTGATCGGCCTTTCTTCGCTCGTGCTGTCGGGCTGCGGGGGCGGAGGGGGATCGTCCAACACCTTTACCCCGCCGCCGCCGACCGCGACGGTCGCAAAGGCGACGTGCGGGCCCGGCGACGCACCGGAATCTGCCTTACAAGGCCAAGTGCCGGCGTCGCTGCGCACGCCGGGTGGATTCAAGGGCTTCAGCTGCAACTTGCAACTTGTGGGGCAGGTCCGCGGCGACGGAGCGAGCTGGCAGCACGCTTGGTTCGTCGATAATGCGGGTCACAACTGTTCGTATTTTGATACCGCTTCGGCAACAGCCAATCGCACACACGTTGGCGTCTGGGCCATCGACGCGACCAACGCGGCTTCTCCGAACGCGACGGCGTACCTACAAACGACCTCGATGATCGATCCGTGGGAATCCCTCAAGGTGAACGACCGACGCCAGATGCTTGGTGCCGTCAATTCCTTGAACGGCAACGGTGGTCCGGAAATCGACCTGTACGACATTTCGGGCGACTGCAGGACCCCCAAGTTGCTGACGAGCTTCGCCGTCGGATTGCCAGGCGGTGGCGGGGCGGTGGCTGACGTGCGGGGGCACGAAGGCGCCTTTGCGCCTGACGGCCTCACCTATTACGGCACGAACCTAGGCGCTGGCTACGTCTATCCAATCGACATCACCACGCCGACCAGCCCGAAATTGCTGACCCAGTTCTATACGCCGATCATCCAGCTTACGCATGGCCTGTCCTTCAGTGACGATGGGAATCGAGCGTATTTAACGCTATTTGGCTCGGGAGCAGCAAACACCGCTTCGGGTCCGGTAACGAACGGCATCGTCATCGTGGACACCAGTGAGGTACAGGCGCGCAAGCCTAATCCGCAGATCCACGTGGTCACCGAGTTCTTGTGGGGCGACGGCAGCGCGGCGCAACATACGATCCCGGTGAAGATTAGCGGGAAGCAGTACCTGATCGCTGTCGACGAGGGTGGGGCCGGCGGCAACAGCCTGGCCGGGTGGACGTCGGCGTGCGGGGCTGGGCTCCCGCCGTGGAACATGGCTCGCATCATCGACCTCAGCGACGAAACACGTCCTTTCGTCGTCTCGAATCTGCAGCTGGAGATGAACACTGCCGCGAAGTGCAACCAGGTCATCCCCGATCTTGCCGGGTTGTCCGGGTTCACCTATGGAAGCCACTACTGCAGCGTCGACAACAAGCAGAATACGACCACGTTGGCATGCGGCTACTTCGAATCCGGTATTCGCGTGTTCGACATTCGCGATCCGGTACACCCGAAGGAGATTGCCTACTTCAACCCACCGGCGGTCACGACGCCCAGCTCGGGATCGCAGAATAATCGTGCCACGGCGACGGGCCGACCTGACCATTGTACCGCGCAGGTTCGCCTCGATGCCGCGACTTCCATGCTTTACACGACTTGCCAGGACAACGGCTTCCTCGCCCTCAAGTTCACGCACGGGGCGTGGCCGTTCCCTGGTGTGACCACGCCGCCGGGTCAGCAGAACTGATCGGCAGGACGGCGGAAGAAGACGAAGCCCCGGCGCCCGATCGCCGGGGTTTTTCTTTGAGGCGATTCCGTCAGCGCGGGTGCGGATGCCGGGGGTACGTGCCGTTCGTGCCTTGCGCCCATGTTCCTCGTCTCCGGACGGCCCATGCGATACCGCTATAATCGGTAGCGCGAATTTCGCGTCTTTCCGATCTCCCCATGCGGTTCCCCACGCTCGTTGTGGCGACAACGCTCGCGTTGACTCTAGGGTCGTGCACGCCTGACAAGAACGAGGCGAAGCACTCCCCGACGCTACCGGACTTGTTCGTCGACGCCACCGACTCGAGTGGTATTCGCTTCCAGCATTACAATGGCAGGAACGGCGAGTTCTACTATCCAGAAATCATTGGTTCGGGCGTGGCCCTCCTGGACTACAACAATGACGGCAAGCTGGACGTCCTCGTCCTGCAGGGAACGTCGCTGGGTCCGGGCGTTTCCACCAATAGCCCGAAGGACCCGTGCACGGCTCGTCTGTATCGCAACGATCTTGTCGTGAACGCTGACGGCACGCGCAGTCTGAAGTTTACGGATGTCACCGAAGCATCGGGACTCTGCTCGCGAGGATACGCGATGGGCGTCGCGGTCGGCGATATCGACAACGACGGCTGTGTCGACGTGTTCATCACTCATTTCGGCGCGCCCAATCAGCTGTTCCGGAACAATTGCGACGGGACCTTTTCCGATGTGAGCAGGAAAGCCGGCGTAGCGGGCAATGGCCGCTGGGGAGCGAGCGCAACGTTCGTCGACTACGATCGCGATGGTTTTCTCGATCTCTACGTAGCCAATTACGTCGATTACAGCATAGAGCACAATCAGAAGTGCTACGCCAGCACCAGCGCCCGCGATTACTGCGCGCCCTCGGGGTACAAAACGGTCCCGGGGATTCTGTATCGCAACCGCGGAGACGGCACTTTCGAAGATGTATCGGTCAAGTCCGGCATCACCGGCGCGTACGGCGCCGGCCTCGGTGTGATGGCGGTCGATCTCAACGACGACGGGTGGCCGGATATTTACATAGCAAACGATGGCAACCCAAACCAGCTGTGGATCAACCAGAAGGACGGCACTTTCAAGAACGAGGCGGACATCCGCGGTTGTGCAGTCAATGCGGACGGTGTGGCCGAGGCGGGAATGGGAGTGGATATCGCCGATTTCAACGGCGACGGCAAGGAAGACATCTTTCTCACCCACCTGACGAGGGAAAAGAGCACGCTGTTCGTAAATCGCGGCGAGGGCTATTTCGAAGACCGAAGCGTCGAGACGGGTGTCGCCGCACCCAGCATTCCCTTCACAGGCTTCGGTACCGCATTCTTGGACTACGACAACGATGGCTGGCTCGATATCGTTGCTGCCAACGGCGCGGTGCACCTGATCGAAGAGCTGAAGACGCCCCAGGATCCGTATCCCCTGCAGCAAAAGAAGCAGTTGTTCCACAACCTAGGCAATGGTCATTTCGAGGAGACGACTGCAGCGGCAGGTCCGGCATTTCAGCTTCTGGAAGTCGGGCGCGGGCTCGCAGTGGGCGATCTCGACAATGACGGCGCCACCGATCTCGTCGTCAGCAACAACAATGGCACGTTGCGCGTGTTCCTGAATCAGGTTGGTGCCGCCAAGCCGTGGTTGGGGTTGAGGTTGCTGATGGGCAGGCGCGACGCGTACGGAGCGAATGTGGAGATCAAGCGTCAGGGCGCGCCGACGCTTTGGCGTCGCGTTCGCGCCGACGGCAGCTATCTTTCGGCGAACGACCCGCGGATCGTCGTCGGGTTGGGCGACGCGACATCCATTGACAGTCTCACCGTGCATTGGCCCGATGGACGCAGCGAGCGGTTCGCGATCCCGCCGCTGAGGCAATACACCACGCTGGTCCAGGGCGCCGGGCTCAAGGATCCCGGCAAATGAACGTGGCGCGACACCGGAAATTGGTGGGAAGCGTAGCGCTGGTGATCATCGCCCTTCTCGTTGGTGGTTGCGGAGAACCCAAGCGCGAGCTCGTGCCGGTGCCGATTGCCGACGGAGCCGATCTGGAGCCGTCGGTTCGCACCGCACTGGCGCGAGCACGCGCGGATTTCGATCGCGTAGCAAACAACAAGCCAACAAGCGCAGAGCTCGCCGACGCTTACGGCGAACTGGCCATGACGTACCACGCGCAGAGCATCGTACCTCCGGCCGAAGCGGCGTACTCGAACGCGCGCACGCTGGCTCCGCGCGACAAACGCTGGCCGTACCTCCTCGGGCATCTCTACAACGACTCGAGCAGGGTGGCCGACGCGATCATCGCGCTCGAGGCCGCGCTGGCGCTCGACGGCCGTGATGCTCCGACGCTGTACTCGCTCGGCGAGGTATATCTGCAGCATGGAGACTTTGACAAGGCGCAAAGGGTGTATCTGCAGCTGGAGTCGGACGCCGACATGCGAGCGGCGGCGTTAACCGGACTTGGCAAGGCTGCACTCGCGAAACACGAATACAAGGACGCGATCCGATACCTCGAGGAAGCGCTCAAGCTTTCGCCTGGATCCGCTCGCCTCCGGCAACCGCTGGCGATGGCCTATAGTGGTCTCGGCGATCGCGTGAACGCCGAGCAAAACCTGCGCCAATACGCTGCCAACGGCGTCGAGCCCGGTGTGGCGGATCCACTCGCCGACGCACTTGGAGCGAAAGTTGCCGCTTCGCGCTCGCTTCTGCGGCGCGGACAACGCTTTGGCAATGCAGGGCGCTTCGACCTGGCTGAGCCTGCTTTTCGTGCTGCGGTCCAGGCCGACCCGAGCAATGCCGAGGCGATTGCGAATTTGGGCATTTCACTGGCCAACCTCGGCCGCACACAGGAGGCGCAACAACGCCTCGCGGAATCGCTGGCCATCGACGACACCAGCGTACTTGCGCATCTCAGTCTCGGCGTCGTCCTCGACCGCCAAGGCCTGGATCAGCGCGCGATCACCGAGTACTCGGCGGCGCTCAGCCGCGATCCGACGAACGTGCAGGCACTCGTATATCTCGCAGACGCGAAGATGCGGCTTGGCCAGATTGAAGCTGCAATCAAGCTCTATCGGACGGCGGTGGACCAGGCGCCCGATTCGGTCCGGATGCAGTGGTCGCTGGCGATGGCGAATGTAAGAGGCGGGCATTACGGCGAAGCGCGAAAGATTCTGGAAGCCGCCCTCAAGGCGCAACCGACGAACCCCGAATGCATCAACTCTCTCGCGCGGATACTTGCAAGCACACCCGACAACTCGGTACGCGACGGACCGCGGGCGCTGACGTTGGCCAAGACGCTTTTCGAAGCCACCAAGAACCCCGATGTTGGACAGACTTACGCGATGGCCCTTGCCGAGTCCGGGGATTTCGACCATGCGGTGCTGCTGCAAAGAGAAACGATCATCGTCTTGGAGCACACGGGAAGGGCGGCAGAAAAACCTTTCCTGCAGCGAAATCTCGCTCGCTACGAGCAGCACAAGGCGACGCGCGAGGGCTGGGCCGCCAACGATCCGGTGTTCCAGCCTCGTAGCCCCGCAGCGCGACTGGAAAAGGGCCGTGCCGACCCCTAAACGCGATGTTAGACTTTAGTAGTGTTGACGGAACAGTTGCCTCGCTCGATGATTAAGCGAGGTCGTCGCTAGCCCGACATGGATGGCCGCGGAGGAGCACCATGGGCAACCAAAAAGCCAGCCTTGCAACCATGGGAAGTGTGCGATTCCACCACGCCGGAGCATTTTGGTTCGGCGTGGCCGCGGTCACGGCAGGTGTCATTGCGCACATACCGATGTATCTGATGGGCAAGGATATCGGTTATCGACTCGCCGGGATGCCGATGGACACGAACATGCTGATCGGTATGGGCGCGATCGTCGTCGGCTTCATAGCCAGCTTGTACGGGCTCTATCCCCCGTCAAGGGGCGTGAAGTCGCGCATCGCGTCGCACATCCGGGTGCGTGCGCTCGACGACGCGCGATTGGGCTGGGCCCACGTCGGTCTCTTGCTGACCATGGCGGTTGCCGTAACCATCGACGTGATGAAGCCCACGGCACTTGCTTTCGTCATGCCCGGCATGACGCTCGAGTATGGACTCAAGTCCCCGCTCAATCCCACCGGAACAGTGCCCGCAGCATGGCTGGCGTTGTCGGGTATCGTCGGTACGGTCATGGGATCGTTCCTCTGGGGCTGGCTGGGCGACAAAATTGGACGACGCGCTTCGATTCTTTATGCCGGCATCGGCTTTATCGGCACGTCCATCTGCGGCGCGATGCCCAGCTTTGAATGGAATCTGGCGATGTGTTTGCTCATGGGGATTGCCGTAGGAGGCATGCTCCCGATCTGCTATGCGCTGCTGGCTGAAACCATCCCGGCGCGACATCGGGGCTGGCTGATGATCCTGATCGGAGCGGATATTGCCGGCGCCTATATCCTGACCAGTTGGCTCGCCACCGAACTCGTCCCGACTTACAGCTGGCGCATTCTGTGGCTGATCGGCCTACCCACCGGCGTACTGTTCGTCATGCTCAACCGCTGGATTCCCGAATCCGCCCGCTTTCTGCTGGCCGAGGGACGCGATGATGAGGCGCGCCAGGTGATGGCGCGCTACGGGGCAGTCGTCGTCGAGGAAAAAGGGTCCGAGCTCGAAATGGAGTCGGACGTAAAGAATCGGTGGAGCGAGCTGGCGAGTCCACAATTCCTCGGGGTGACATTGGTCGTGGGCTGTCTCGCGCTCGGTTCGGGGCTGGTGCTGTTCGGTTTCAATCTATGGATTCCCACAAACCTCCGCAAGCTCGGGTTCACCGAGTCCGACGCGATATTGCGCAATGCGGCACTGATGGGGTTTCCGTTGACGTTTCTTGTTGCCTGGCTGTACGGGTTCTGGAGCAGCAAGAAGACGATCATCCTGCTCGCGTCGCTCACCGCGGCGGCGCTGTTCGGGTTCGTCATTGCCGGTGATGCCGTAGTGCAGAACCGCGTGCTTTTGTATGCGCTGCTCATCGTGCCGATATGGGGAATAAGCTCGGTGGTCGCTGTGCTCTCCGTGTACAGCTCCGAGGTCTATCCCACACGAATCAGGTCCCGCGGAACAGGCTTCGCCGCCGGCGCCAGCAAGGCAGGAGGCGTCGCAATTATTGCGCTGGTGGTCTTCGGAATCGCTGCCCCCTCGATCACGACTGTCGCGTTGATCGGCGCGATCCCCATGGTCCTTGCCGTGTTGCTCGTGTTCTTTTTCGGAATTGAGACGCGCAAGCGCCGACTCGAGGAGATTACCGCTGACGAGTTTGCCCGCGCGGCTTAAGATTCCGCGCTCGTCATAGCCTTCGCAGCGCCGGCACGGCGCGAATCCAGCCACATCTCGATCAGCAGGGCAGTCGGCCCCACGATGAAGAGTGCGTAGTACGGCGCGTAGACATTCTGGTACAAGCGCAGCACTGTCTCGAGCAGCGCCACGGCGAACGCGACGACGCATTGTCCGGTCTTTGAACGCACAGTCGTTTTGGGATCGGTGATCATGAAGAAGATGAAAAGTTGATACATGGGACCGGTGATCGGTGCGATCTCCGATTGCCAGGGGCTGCCGGTGATCCAGCTTCGCAGCAATGCGAACGCGATGAACGAGGCGACATAAATGCCGGTGATATGAAACCGCCGGAGCCGCCAGATGATGATCGAGCCCAGCACCCAGATCACCAGCATTGGCCACAGATAATTGCCCCATTGAATGCTCAGGCTGGCGGCTGTGTCGCCCGCCAGAAAGAGCATCGCGGAGATGCCGAAGTTGGACGGATTCCACAGATGGCGACCTTTGACACGCAACACGTACTTGGACGTTATCGAAATCGCGCTGCACAGTGCGTACGGCCAGAAAGCGGGCGATCGAATCAGAATGCCGACGCTGATCCCGGTGATGTAGGCGCTGGCAGGATGAATCCATTTTCGATAGAAAAGTCTGCCGAGGACCAAATCGAGCAAGATACTTACGACAATCGCCAGCAACGTTTTCGGCCAGCTTTCCAGGATGCCGAACGACAGGTGCCCGACCAGCAGGATACAAGTGATGAATGCGGGCGGAACGTACCGATTGTCGAGGCCGATGAGCGATTTCCAGCGAGCCGCCGCCGACGGCGGCACGATTGGCGTGCCGGTGTTCTCGCTCATACGCCGGGCGCCTTAGTCATACGGGCTCCTTGACCTTGTGCACCAGGCCAGTCGTCGGCTTGTCAATCGTCTGAACGTTGCCGGACGGCCAGCGAATCACGGCCTTTTCGACATGTGGGTTCCGGCCCAGGCCGAAATGCAGCCGGCGCTGGTTCTGCGCAGCGAAACCGCTCCCTCCGGAAACCTCCTGCACCTGTTGCTGGCCGCTCCAGAACAGCATGACTTGGGCGCCGATCGCGCTGCGGTTGCTCGTCGTTCCTTCCAATTCGAACTCGACCCATTCGTTGCCGGGAATCACAGTGTTCCTGTAAACCAGCAACGGCCCGTTCTGGTTGGCTACGACAACGTCCAGGACCCCGCGATTCCACAAATCGGCGAATGCGACGGCACGCCCGTCGTACGTATCCGTGACCCCGACAGCGGTCGCGACGTCGACAAACCTGCCCGCTCCGTCGTTCAACCAGACTCGTTTCGACTGATAGCCCGCCAAACTGCGGCCTTCGAACGCGGGCCAATTCCTGGCGTCGCCAATGATCGAGCTATTGCCGCCGGCCACCTTGGAAAAGTCGTACCAGTAGCTCCGATTCCGGTCCAACGAGATGTAGCCGTTGGTCAGGTACAGGTCGAGTGTCCCATCATTATTCAAATCACCAAACTGCGCGCCAAAACTCCATCCACCCAACTCGACGCCAAAGTCGCGCGCAAGGTTCTCGTACTTCAAGGTCTGGCCGGTCGTTCCCTCCTTGGGCAGCCATAGATTATTCCCCTGAATGAGAATGCCGTCTTCCGAAATGTTTGAAACATACACCGCATATCGGCCTTGATTGAGGATATCGCCAAAAGCCACGTTCATCCCGCTTTTGGGCGCAAAGCCTACGCCGGTCTGCTCACCGACCTCGTGGAATCCTTTCCCGTCATTGAAGTAAAGCTCGGAGACTCCATAGTCGTTGGCAATGAACAGATCTGGATGCCCCGTGCCGCGCAGGTCAGCGGCCGAGGCCGCCAATGCCCAACGCCGACTGTCGATGCCGAGTTTCGCGCTGACTTCCTCGAATTTACCGTTGCCAAGATTGTGAAACAGATATTTTCGGCCGCCGTTTTTCGCATACTCGAAACTCTCCGGCATGATTCGCGTCGTGGTGAGATGCCAGAGGTCGATGTCCTCTGCATAGTATCCGCCGATGAACAGATCCAATAGTCCGTCGCCGTCGTAGTCGAACCAGATGGCTGTGTTCGCGTTGATCCAGGGCGGCAGTCCCGCCTGCTCGGTGACGCGCGTGAATCCGTGGCCATGATCGTTGTGGAACAGCTCCGGTCGCCCCCACTTGATCAGCAAAAGGTCCTCGTAACCGTCGTTGTCGTAGTCGCCCCAGACCGCACCCATGGATACTCCCGTGCCGGGCTGATTTACGTCGGCAATACCGAGTTCAGCGGCAACGTCTTTGAAGGTACCGTCGCCAAGATTGCGGTATAGCGCGTTCTTGCACCCCTCGCAGCTATTGGTCACGTAGATGTCTGGCCACCCGTCACGGTCAAAATCGACAATTGAGACTGCCGCCCCCATGGACGCGACCTCCGGCATGATCGGGTCCAATTGACGGTCGAGCGCCGGGGCTCGATGGACAAAGTTGATGCCTGACGAATGCGCGACCTCTTCGAGATAGAACCCGTGTCGGGACAGCGCGGCGGCCTTCGCATCCGGCGTCGAACCAACGGCCTGCCGCGCCGACATCTGCTTGATCACGAAGGGCGTCGCCAATAGCGCTGCGAAGAAGACGCCGAGCAGGACTCGTCCGATCCGGTCGCGCGTCATTTGCCCGTTTGATCCCTCAACGCGTTTTTGAATTCGTCGGGAGTGACATAGCGCGTGTGATAGGTTTGCCAGTCCTCGGGATGTTGACGGTACGCCCACTCGTCCTCGAGTCGACCGGGCGGCGTGTTGTATTCGCGCTTAGCGTGATAGGGTAAAGGCAGCACCGTCTTGGAGAACGTCGAGTTGTAGTCGCCATCCTTGATCCAACCGTCCCCCAGGATGACGAAGTCGCGCAGCCAACCGGCGCGCGGCGGCGGCTGCTCGGCGAATCGCAACGCCATCTCGTCCCCCGAATTCACGATCACATAGCGGTCGTCGGCCTGTTGCAAGAGTTCTCGGACGTCACCGTATCGCGTGTAGTAGCCGATCAGATCGCGCCAGCGCTGCTTAGTCCCTGAAACGTGATCATAGTCCGGTACCTCAGGCGCTCGAGCACCTGGCGTATTGATGACGGAGTAACCGCGATAGTGGAGATCCGCAACGATGGGGTCCAAACGCGCTGTCTCGAGCGGTGTATCGGTGAGGCCTCGCGCCCACTCGATGGCATCCCAGTAGATTTCAAGATTCGTCCGCAGCCGAATCCGACGACGCGGTGCACCTTGGTGAAAAGCGTTCGTGAGATCCACCAGCATCGTCTTGTTGCGGCCTGCGGGAAACCCCAGATTGGCTTGAGCGACGATCCAGTTGCCATGCCCATCGGGCACCTCGAGACTCAAGCCGTGCGCCCGCCAGTGGTTGCCCTGGCTCATGGCCACGTTGATCGATGAGTCGGTAGGGTAGATCGAGCCATGCGCAATCAGGTAGAGCGGACCATCCTGGGGCGCGTCCTCGCCGAGATCGACTTCAAGATAGTGGTCGCGCGTGACACCCTGATACTGTCCGCGGCCAAAGCTATCAACGGCTCGCCCATCGCGGGTGCTTACGATGTCGGTAACATCCTGGCCCATGTCGTCCATGGCACGCGCGATCTTGTGCGGCGTGGCGACGATAGTGATGCCCGGCTTGACCGGCGGGATGACGAAACGTTCATCGACGAAGATCTCGGTACCAACCGGGTGGTCGACGGTCATCAGTGCCAGCCAATCGTAGTAGTACACCTCCCACAATTCCGCGGTGATGCGCAGGTCGTAAAAACCGTCGTGCGGCACCAATTCATCTCGCCCGATCTTGTACCATTCCTCCGTCGCGGCAATATCCGCGGAACCAAGCGTATTGATGCGCAAGCCGATCGCCGAACCCCACGGAACAGAGTCCTTTACAAACGCCATCTGCGTCCCGTTGTAGGCAAAAAGGAAAGGGCAGGACCCCTTTAGCCGCTGCTCGGTCACGATTTCCTGGTCGGCTTGCACCTCAAACTCGGCGCGCACGGCTCCATTCGGCCAAAGAACCCGCACGACGTCGGTCCCCGTGTGCTCACCCAGTCCAAAATGAACTTGCGGCCCGGTGATCGGCTGCTTTTGCACCAGTAAGCCGGAGCGGATTTCGATCTCGCCACCGATGCCAAATGGGTTGATGCGCTGATCGCCAAAAGCTTGCGCGGCGCGCGGCCGGACGACTTGCCAATGATAATTCCTGGACCCGCGGTTGACCGCCTGTATGGCTTGTCCATCCTCGGAGAGACCTAGCAAATCAAGCTTGCCGTCACCGTTCAAGTCGGCCGCGTCAAAAACCAACGCAGGGCCGCCTGCACGACTGAGCAAAGTGAATTTGCCATTGCCACTGCCGAGCCAGATAAGCACACCGGGTGTAGCCGCCGCAGTCGTTCGCGCAACAGGGGAAAGATAGAGATCGACCGCTCCGTTATTGTCCAAATCAGCGACACCGAGGCGGACCTCAGCCGCCCGGTAGTCAGCTCCGTTTGGGACTCTCGCTATCTCAACCACGTCCCAATCTTGGCCTTCGTTCTTGTCCGAAATGCGAACTACCGCACCGTCAACCTGAACGGCCAGTAGGTCGAGGGTTCCGTCGTTGTTGGCGTCGGCCACAGCGATCGCCTTGATGGTCGCTAGACTCGCTGGCAGGGACCGTTCGCGGAACTGGCCTTGCCGCTCATTGATATAAACATGAAGTCGCCCCGACGCATCGACGATCGCAGCATCCGGCACGCCGTCTCCGTCAAGATCGACCCAGGCAAACTGGCGCACGCCGGAAATTCCCGCGAAGGGATGCATGTCCACGAACGTGCCATCACCGTTGTTCCTCAAAACAACCGGAGCACCCTCACTGGATCCAAGCACGATATCGAGATCGCCATCCGCTTCGATGTCAGCGGCCCAGGCGCCGGTGTAGCGGGCATTGATGACTGACTTCGGAAGTTTGGTTTCCGCCGTCACGTCGGTAAAGACGCTCGGACTGTCCTGGCGGAACAGGCGCACGCCGCCCTCGCCGGCAAGCACCAGATCGGTCTTGAAATCGTAGTTGAAGTCGAGCTGTAACACGCCTTCGGGCGATGGCGCGACCTTGGAGCGTCCACCAGGGAACGGAAGCGTTGCGCCGGTGGAGAGATGCACCTCGAGCCCATTCGCCATCGCAACGATCGGTGCGCCGGTGCCGCCAAGCTGCACAGCGCCAAGCCATTTCCATGGGCCGTTGCCAGCATTGGCAAGAGTCCGTGGGTCGAATGCGAGGGCCGCGTCTGCCGGTGCCGCCTGGAAGACCGGAGATGCCAGGCGCAGAAAATGCGTGAAGGGTCGAACCTCCTCGCCGGGAGGCGCCTTGATGACCGCGAGGCTCTGGCGAAACTCCGGAACGCGCAACAGTACGTTCCGCAGTAGCGTTGTTCGCGTGGCGGCGGCACGCAAATCTGTGCCGGCTGCGGCAGCCTGCAAAGCCGCAACCTGTTGCTGCACCTCTGCCGGCCACGCGGATGACCGGGCGCTGATCTGCGCCACCGCCGACTTCAGTGCGGTGGTATCGCTGCGTTTTGCGGCAATCCGACTCAGTTCAAGCAATGCCGCAAGATTGTCCGGCTGCGCAGCGAGAATCTTCTCGATCACCTGCTGGAAGTTCGCTTCGCTGTTCTCATCGCCCCGCCGTTCTATTTCCTGCGCAAGCGAATAGGCGGTACGCAGATCCCGCGGGTTTAGGTCTGCCGCTTTCTGGAATTCGGCAATCGCTTGCGCGGAGCGTCCGCGATTGCTCTCGAGAATTCCCAACAGGGTATAGACCTGGTCGTCTTGCGGTGCCAGATCGCGCGCTCGCTCGAGTCTCTTTGCTGCAGCGTCGAAGTTTCGCTGGCGCAATGCCAGCGCCCCCCAATTGGCCCACGCGGCTGGCTCGCCCGGCGCAAGCTGCGTCGCTTCTGAGAGCTTGCGATCCGCACGAGCATCATCGCCGACCTGGAGCGCGGCCAAACCGGCATAGAACGCCGCCACCACGTCGTCGTATTCCTTGGACGATCTTTGCGGTAGTTTGGCTCCTGAATCACAACCCGAGCACGCCACGGCCAGCGTTGCCAAGAGAAAAAGCGCCGGAACACTTCGAAAATTGATGGGGCCTCCGAGAGCAGGGCGGGAATGTGTTCGTGGTCGATGAAAATCGCCACGTGACCGTACTCCCGTTGCGTCAAAAAAGTCGGTGAGTCGCGGCGCAATCATAGCCGATAGAGCTAACGGATCCATCGACACTGAAACCCACGACGCATCTCGGCGTCGTTAAATGCCCGTTGACAAGTACCCTCAGGAAACTCTCTCGCAGCAAACGGCGGTGCCGAGTCGGCCGAGGAGAGGACCTTGCTCGTGCTAATGGTCGACGGTCGACACGATCGACGTCACGCGCCATTTGCCATTGATGTATTCGGAGACGACCCCGACAATATTGTAGGGTGCGTGTCGAAACTTCGTCACCGCCATCGCTTGTGGACGCCCGCCGGGCGGCGTGACCGTGCTGATGAAGAATGGAATCAACGGTGATACATCCTCGTTAGCTCGTGGGAGCAGAGGGAAGTACGCGGCGGCGATCGACGAATGGTCAGTGTATGCGCTGGGTTGTCTTGCGATGGCGTCGATGGTCGCACGCTGACGTGCGGTCAGCGCCCCGGGTGCAAGAGCAAGCTCAGCAACGCGGCCATGGTCACGCAGTCGCCACAGCTTGAGCCGAGTCTCCAGCTCATCCCTTGTCAGCTTCGCAGCGTTTGTCCCGGTGGCGCTCCCCTTGTCCGTGCTCGGAAGTGGGCCAAACTCCGCGGCGACCGCCGCGAAGTCTTCCATGCCTAACCAGCGAGCGAAAAAGCGGTTATAGAACTCGAGCAACCCCGCATCGATTGCGTGCTGGTGCGATTCGTTGGTAGCAAGGGGCGGCAACTTGCGACCTGGCCATTGCTGCAGAAATGCCTTTGTGCCGTCCGGAAGGCTGACGCCCTCTAGGAACGAAACATCGCTTATCGCGTGCGAGGTAAACCACCGTGCTTTGTCTGTTTTGGTCGATGCCTTTATGAAACTGTCGAGCTCCGGCCGAATCTCGTCCCAGCGGCGAGCAGTGCGCTTGATACCCGAGATCGACGGGTACTGGGTCAGGATCTCGTACGTCGCTGCGGCCATTGCCACCGTGTCGGCAGGCCAGCGCATCGTCAGATCAGCTCGGTGCGAGGCGGCGCCACCGCGCGCCTTGGGATGGCCCCAAGCAAGCCTGGAGTCGCAAGCGAATGATGGATCACCGAAGCGCGGAACATCGGGCACACCTTGGTGGGACCATGAATCCTGGAGGATGTGCAGCGCTTCGCCAAGCTTCAGAAGCCTGAATGGCGCTTGGTTGGCGACAACTCCTACCACTCCGAGCGCTGCCTTTCTCGCCGCGCTGCTGTTTGCAATTACTGCCCGCCCCTCGGGCACTCCCGGGGCAGTCCCTGCGGACGGGTAATGATGCTCTCCGGCACGCCGCGTACCCACTTCGTCCCGGCCTAGGCAGGCATACATAGCGACGACATCGATGTATTGCATGTCGCCGGAGTCCACACGTTGGTCGCCCGTTGCAATGGTCTGTGCCTGCAGAGGATCGAAGCCGGCCTGCAGCGCGAGCCAGTCCGTCAGCCCATAGTGCACATCGGCTTCAAAGGCTGCCGACCGTCCAGCGACGATCAGAAGTCCTAAGAGAAATAGTAAACGCAGGGAGACCATAGCCGTCCGCGCTGCGATGGTAGCTCGCCGGCGACAACGGTCACAATGGCGGGCGAGAGTTGACGGTGATGTAAGTGGTGTTCCTACAGTCAACCTGCAGGTTTCTCCTACATACCTTTGTCGCATTGACAAGCGTGAAGCGGCGTCGCTAAAGTAAATGCGCTCTGACCAATCACTAAATGCGCTCTGACCAGTCACTGTAACCGCCGCACTTCCGTTTGATAGGAGGAGTCCATGCTAGCTCACCTCCGTAGTGTTCACTTAATCGAACGTCTTCTGCTTGCGATCTCTTGCGCTGCGTTTTTGGGATTGGCCGAAGGCGAACAGCTCGTTGTTCCGAAGGCTACCTGCGGTCCGAACGATCATCCTGAGACTGCACTGCAGGGTCAGGTACCTATGAATTTGAGACTGAGCGGCTTCAACGGATTCAGCTGCAATCTCGAGCTCATTGGGGTCAGCAAGAACGACGGCGCCAATTGGCAGACGACCGAGTACCGAGATGCCGTTGGTAACGGCGCGAATCAGGGTAAGGCGGGTGGACGTTCACAGGGCACTGTTTGCGGCTACCACGGTTCCGCGTCTCCCCTTCTAAGCTTGCCAGGGCGCAATCCAAAGACTTATGGCGTGCCGGTGATCGACCTCACTGAACCCGCTAACCCAGTAACCACGGGTTATCTGCAGACGACGTCGATGCTCGACCCGTGGGAATCGCTGAAGGTGAACGAGCGCCGAAAGTTACTGGGCGCGGACAATGGTCAGAACGGCGGTGGTGGTCCAGAAGTCGATATTTATGATTTGTCCAACGACTGCCGCTTCCCGCAATTGCTCGCGACAATCGCAGTCGGCAAGGCCGATGGAAGCACGGGAGTGCCTGGTACGGTTGTCGGACACGAGGGCAGTTGGGCACCCGATGGGCTGACCTATTATGGTGGCGACCTTCGCACCACTGGTGGTCAGTATTATGCCGTCGACACGACCGATGCGACTTCGCCCAAGCTGATCACGCGCTGGACGCCCGGCTTCGCGAACGTGCACGGTCTCTCGATAAGCGATGATGGGAACCGTGGCTACTTCGTATCACTCGGGGGTCTAGGGGCGTCACCAGCGCAGGTGCTGGATCCGGCGACTCCAGCGACCAATGGCTTGCTCATCTACGACCTTAGCCAGATCCAGGCCCGCGTACCCAATCCGCAAGTCAAGCTCATCAGCAAGCTGTTTTGGAAGGACGGGTCCGTCGCTCAACACACGATTCCGATCAAGATCGAGGGCAAGCCGTACTTGATCTTCGTTGACGAAGGGGGATCCGGTGGACTCAGTGGCGCGGCTCAGCAGCAGGCAGCGTGCGCGGCGGGACTGCCACCGTTCCCAATGGCTAGAATCATCGACATCAGGGATGAGACCAACCCGAAGATTGTATCGAGGTTGGGACTCGAGACGCACGATCCGGCGAATTGCACGAAGGTCCTGCCTGACCTCGTGGGCTTATCCATCTTCACCTACGGCAGCCACTATTGCAGCGTCGACAACAAGCAGAAGGCGACCACCTTGGCGTGCGGCTACTTCAACTCGGGTATCAGGGTGTTCGATATCCGGGATCCCACTCAGCCAAAGGAAATCGCCTATTACAATCCAGCGGGCACGAAGACCGCCAGTTCCGGATCGAATCACAACTTGGCCAATAACTACGTCCCGGGCGGCCCCGACTGGTGCTCGGCGCAGGTACACTTGAACGCTGATAACGGGACACTTTGGAGCACCTGCCAGGACAACGGTGTCCTGATGCTGAAGTTCACCAATGGTGTGTGGCCCTTCCCGCAAAGCAAAACGCCAGCGGGCGAGCAGAACTAGACCGCGCGGAGAGAACGATTACTCATATTGGAGGGCTCCGGCAGGTCATTGCCGGAGCCTTTGCCATCGGTTGTACTATATTCGCGTGGTGCAGTTTGGCTGTCGCAGACGAGGTTCGCATCGAGGCGATGCGCTGCTCGCCAGAGGTCCATCTCGTCGCTCAGAATGTGCACTTGTCCACAGTCCTGGAGCGTCTTGCAGAAAAGCTTCAGTTCAAAGTTCATTTCGAATCCGCCGGCGATCCCTTCCTTAGCGTGGATTCGCGTGGAGCGGTCGACGATTTACTTGCTCTTGTGACTCCGTCGAAGAGCATCAGCATGACCGCGGTGCGCGATCCCAACTGTCGCGATCAGCAGCGTATCCTCGAAATCTGGGTGCTACCTCAGGGCCACGAAGATGGCACTTCTCGGGCAGCCTCACCTCAGACAGTACCTCCACTACCTCTCCTCACGGCGCAGGAAGGTGAGGCGCTGTACTTAAAGGCGCACGGGTTCGATCCTGGACGACAGGGGGCGTCGCAATAGTCGGCTTCAAAACGCGCGTTGGTAAAGCGGCAGTTTGAGCGACAACCGCAGCGAGCTCGTGCCATGGCCCGGACCCAACGAGCGGAGACGAGGATCCGGACGCGAGATTCTAAGCAGACGCCGGAGCGACCATCTGGCCGGCGTCGATGGGAAGCGACAATATCCACAAACCGATCGTCGTCAGCAATACCATCAGCGCGAGCATTGGCAGTTGGCTCAGTGTCGCGTGGCGTCGCTGAGGGAACACCTTCAGCGCTTCGACGTGCGCGAGATAAACGCTGACGACGTGACCAAAGAGTATGAGCGCAACCTGCGTGTGCCAGACGGTACCGGCATCAAGCACGATCGGGTTGCTGAATGATCGACTGGTGCCGAAGAGGTCCCACCCAAGATTGAACGGGTCGGAGATCATGCGAACGATCTGTGCGCCTTGGGAGAAGAGCTCGCCGTAGTAGTGCGTCATGTTGTAGACCAACGCGATCGGGATCAGCGTGAAAGCAAAACGCAGCGCAAGCGTGCGCAGCGGGATGTCGCTGTGCGCAAGCAGCTTTGCAAGCCAAAGCAGGGAAAGGTAGATCACCAGATAGAACAACGGCGACAGCAGAAGCATCGCCCACTGCCAGAGATAGTAGATGTTCAGGAAGAATAAATACGGCTGGTCCATGCCGGCCGCGAGCACCGGGTAGATGCCCCTCCAGAAAATGCCCACCCAGGGTAGGGTCATGTGCGCCCCGTCAAAGGCGGTCGACGAGAGCATGAATATCACGAACAAGAGCAAGCTGACATGATCGGCGTGCGTTTCGAGCAGTCCGATGAAGGGCTTGCGCGCCCGCACCGTGTAGCCGCGATCCGGGTCCGACGCGCGCGTGTACTCCAACGGTGCTAACTTGCCGATTAGCCGAAAAAACACCGAAAAGAACTCACCGTACCGGAACCACGCTTCCTTACCGAGCAACCACGCCGCGCCAAGATTCAGGCCTGTATAGATAAGCAGCATCGCAGCAAGCGTTCGCGGGTGGATTTGCCCGAACAGCTCGATCCAGATAAACGCCATATACAAGGCCAGCGCCGGGTAATACCCCAGCCATTCCGGATAGCGTAGCAATCCGCGAAAAAGTCCGCTGTCGAATCGCTCCAGCCACTCGCAGAGTGTGCGCCATGGGTTCATCAAGGCGTATATATCGCCGATCAGCGCCGTGACATAGGTAACCCCCAAGCCAAAGATGATCCAGAAGAGCGTCATGCCGAAATTCGCGAGAGGGTTGACACTGCCGAGAACACCTGTTGCGATCGCCAGCAGCAAGCCGAGCACGCCCGCCGCTGCAAGGTTGCTTACAAGCCACTGAGGCATGCGCACCTGGGGCGCTCCGTCGCGGGTCCCGGCCGTTTCAATACCGGAGCCCGCGCTCTGTGCCCTGAGTACGTACGCGACGATCGCAAATGAGGCGACCAGCGCCGCAGCCGAGCCTGAAGCGTACATGCCGAAAGGAATCGGCAGGTTGTAGACCGCGCCCATCACGCACGCGGCAACGCCTCCCGACAACAGGAGAAGTAGTGTCGTCAAGGCGAAGGTCAGTACTCTTCTCATACGTCCATCTCTTGGTGGGCGCGCTACTGCGGATAAACTTCCAGCGCGCCCAACTCCAACGCCGACTTGTGTAATTCGTAGGTGAATCGGCCGCTCAATTTAGCGGTGAACTGAAGCACCGCGCTTCGCTCGGGCGATACCTGCACATGCAGATCGTAGCCATGCAGGTGAAATTCGTCTGCGACATCGCTGGTAATCCGAAACTTGACCTCGTCACCCTGGCGAACCTTGAGCACGGCGGGTTCCGAAATGCGTTTGCCGCCACTCACGACGATATCGTAAACGTTTGGCGTTGCGTATTGCACGACGATCGAATCGACCGCCGGAGCCGCGGCTGGCGGAGCTTGGCGCGGCGTTGGTTGCGCAACCACCGGTGGAGAGGTCGTCACGACCGCTTGTGGGCCGTCGGCGCGCTGAGGCTTGAGCAGCACGACAGCTGCCCCCAGTACGACGATGGCAATCACGAGGGGCAGCAGGAGCTTCGCGTTCATCGTGCGATCACGCTGTCGATTGGCGGTTCATGTCGTTCGGACATCCGTCATCGTCGGCGCAACCCTGCACGGCTCAGACGCCCTCCATTCTCTACTATATGCCGATTTCGGTTCGTTGCCCATTCGACGATGGTCGAATCCCTCGCAGCAAGCGGCCAGGAAAGGACTACTCTTGCGCATGCAATGTGCGCAGTTTAGGATGAACATGCACCGGGTCCGCTGATCGCGAGCACGCGAGAGATCAAGGATGGCTCGACCACAGACGTATGACCCATCTCACCGGTAGGCGTTGCGCGCCAAGCGTCGTGGTCCGATGCGGTCTGTTCTTGCTGCTCGGGTCGCCGCTGTCAGTCCCCGCTGCCGACCGTATCTCGATCATTCGCGGCGATTGCGCCCAGGGCGTTCACCTCGTCGCACGCGGCGCGCGACTGTCCGACGTACTTATGCGACTGTCCGAGGAGTTGGGCTTCCAACTTCACCTCATCGGGTCGAGCGACTCCGTCGTCGACATCGACATTTTCAAGCAGGCTCCGGAGCTGATCGCCAAGCTATCCCCGATTGACAATCTCATCATCGCCCAAGCGCGCGATCCACTCTGCGCGGGACGCAGCCGCGTAGTCAAGGTGTGGCTGTTGTCTAAGGGGAACCAGGGGTCGGCAAAGCCCGCTGCCGGCGCGACACCGCCGACGCGAGCAATAAGCGAAGCGGAAGTGCGGCAAGCGCGTGAAAACGACAACATGTACCGAAAGGCCCACGGCATGCCGCCGCTGGCGGATTGAGGGCGTCAACAGTCTATTTATGCCTGATCGCAATATTCCTCGCCGATTCGAGCGGCTTCAAGTCAGGCTTGCCCTCGATAATCTCGTAGACCTGGTCCGCACGGATCGGACCCTTGAACCGTTGTACGAGGCCGCTGCCAGGCCATCGGATCTCGAGCTGGTCGAGCACGGCAGCCTTGCCGACACCGATATGTGGCCGCAAGCTGGAGGCGCCGAAACTTCCGCCGCTGTTGACATCCCGGTAGATCGAGCGCTGCCGGCCGTCCTCGGTGACGTCGACGCGGATACGCGCGCCGACCGCAAAACGATTCGCTTTGACGCCGACCAGGCGCAGCTTGATCCAGTGGTTGCCGTGCCCGGGATTCTTGTAGAGGGCGCTCCAGAATTTGTCGTTGGGATAAACGCCGCCCATGACTTCGAAGACGTCCTGGTTTCCGTCGTTATCGATGTCGCCGAAAGCCACCCCATGGCCTTTCTGCAAATGACCGAAACCGCCCGACGTGGTGACGTCCTGAAAGCGCTTGCCCTGGTCGTTGCGAAACATCCGGTTGGGGACCAACGAGGTCAGCCGCGGGTCGCCAGTGCCGAGATAGAAATCGAGCCAGCCATCGTTGTCCAGGTCACCGAAATTCGCACCCATCGTCAATAACAGCTGATCGAGCCCAACTTCGTGCGAGACATCCGTGAACGTGCCATCCCTGTTATTGCGATACAACCGGGGCCGCTCGCCTTTCGCCTGTTCCCTTTGGCCAAGGTACTCGCGCACGATGTTGGGCAGGCTCGCGGAGTAGCCTGAAACGAATATGTCGGGCCAGCCATCGTTATCGAAATCGAAAAACCAGCAGGTGAAACTCTTGAGCGGTTCACTGACGCCTGCTTGCGCGGTCACCTCGACAAATTTCGGAATCCCACTGGCGTCTGCCCCGAGGTTGCGGAACAGATGGTTACCTCCACCCCAGGTCGTGACGAACAGATCCGGCCAGCCGTCATTGTCGTAGTCGGCCCAGGCGGACCCCTTGACGAATCCTTCGAGGTGAATCCCGGTCTGGGCGCCCACTTCGCGAAAGGTGCCGTCACCGTTATTGAGATAGAACTCGAAGTTCTTCGTGTCGGCGGGCCATGCGATGTGCGGACGATCGATTTCGTGGCCGACGAAGAGGTCGAGCCGGCCGTCGTTATTTGCGTCGGCCCACGCCGCCGTGTGCGTGGGGTAGAGGTACAGTAGCCCTGCGTCAGCCGTAACGTCGGTAAAGGTTCCATTGCAGTTGTTGCGCAGCAGCGATGGCGGCCACTTACCCTTGTCGTGGAGCCAGGCGCCACGCAGGACGAGCACGTCGATACAACCGTCGTTGTTGTAGTCGGCCTGAATGATGTTGAGACCACCCACGACGCCCTTCAGGCCGGCCTGCTCGGTCATCCGGGTGAATGTCCCGTCGCCATTGTTGTGAAAATATTCCAGCTGGTCACCGATGCCCATGTGCGAAATCATCAGATCCAAGTGGCCGTCGTTGTCGAAGTCCTCGAGAATGACTCCGCCGGCGGCTCCGAACTCGTTGATGCCACGCGTCACAGCGACGTCGCGAAACTGACCGATGTCATAGTCGGATTTGAAAGTGCTCGGTGGGATCAGCCAGGCTTTGGGGACCCGGTCCGGATACTGACCCAGCGTCATGTAGGCGATGTTCAGCAGCCAGCGGTAGACGAGGACGTTGTCGGGGTTCGTATGCGGATCCGCGAGCAATTCGGTGTAAAGCCGCGCCGCCTCCGTGGCACCGAGCTGTTGTTTGTGGATCCCCTCGCCCTGGATAGGAAAAAGGCACGAGTCGGAGTTGTGGTTCCACGTGCAGTTCTGCGTTTCGCCCATCCGGAAATACGCAAAGGCCATGTCCGCTTTTACGATCTCGCCGACTTCGGCCGGCAGAGTTCTTCCCACCTCACGCTGCAGATCCTCCAACGTCGATATCGCCGCTTCACTGGCGCTGGCGTTGACGTAGCGTTGGGCGAGCTCGCGTTTGAGCTCAAAGCGCTTGAGCGGATCCCTTTCGTTCTTGATCAGCTTTAGGACGTCGGAGATCTTCTCCTGCGGCTTGTCCCATTCGTTGTCCCACGGACCCTCGTTCGCGACGAAGTCGGCTAGCATCGCGACCATGTCAACGTGATGATGCGGCCAAAAGTAATACACGAGCGAGGTGGCCATCACGAGCACGAGGCTTACGACGGCGATTGTGCGAGCAGCGATCTTCATTCGTATTGGGCCCCAGAATTCGCCGCCGAGTGGCCGTCAATCTTGAACTTGCCGCCAGCGATTGATTTTCCGATGCCAATGGGAATGTGGCAAGAAGTGCTGAGATCGCATTTGCGCACTCGACTTTGTCTAATTGGCACCGAGACGGCCTGTGGCGAGAATGGTACTTCCGCATTCCCGTTGCGGGATGCATTTGCACTCGATTCTTGCCGTGCGAGTCGCATTGAAGGGATGGTGTTTTGCTTGCGTGATTGCGATGGCTGATGGTCGGTGATGATCATTATTGTCAATTACCACACCGGCGAAACCGGCGACTCAATCACTACGGAGAACCACCTCACGCTTGTTTCCATACGCCACCACGGCGCCACAGGCCGACTCATCGACCGATGGAAACATGTTCTCGAAATCGAATTTGCCGATGAGGCACGAGCTGACTCGCCTGTAGTGGGAATGAGCGACGGGCAAGCCGACCTTGTGATCGATTTCTGCCTGCGGTTAGAAACTTTATCGGAACCAGTCGCATTGATCCTCCGCTGCGACCACGGGCGACGGCGTTCCGCGGCGATCGCCAAAGCACTGGGAGAGTGGTGCGAAGCCCGTCGCTCGCCTAGTACGATACCACCGCTCCCCGCAGCCCCGCGCGTTCGACCGCACGCGCCACCGCGCCGCTGGCCTTGGCGTCGCCCACGAAGCTGTCGACGAGCGACAGCGCCGCTTCACGCCCCTTCGGAATGCCGATGGCGAAGCTCTCGAGTCCCCAGCGCCCGGCGAGCACGCGCGAACCGGCGAGTTCGTCCGACATCTCGAACAGCGTCGCCTTGTTGGTCGCGAAAGCCTGAATCTGTCCGCTGGCGAGCATCTCGATTGCTGCCTTGAGCGAGGGCGTGCGTACGACGGAGGCGTTGCGGAACTCTCGTGAAAGCGTGGCTTCGGACGTGCTTCCCTCGCTCACGCCGACACGCACGCCTGGGCGGTCGATCTCGTCGAGTGCGCGAATAGCCGAACCCGCGGGGACCAGGTATCCCTGCTCGACCTGTAGCACGGTGGGCGAGAAATCCAGGTCGTTCCGGCGTACGGGCGTCGCGTTAGTGAGAACCATGTCGACGGTGCCCGCCTTCGCGGCGGCCAGCACTTCGGCGTTTTTCGGAAACACCGCCGGCTCGAACGGGACGCCGGCGCGTTTCGCCAATTCGCGGCCGAGATCGAATGCGACTCCCTTGGCATTGCCGGTAGCCGGATCGCCGATGATCGACGTCGGCGTGCCCGGATAGAGTCCCACGCGCAGCTTGCCGGTGGGGGCGAGCGTCCGCGTCGCGACGGAGTCGAGCGGTGCCGAAACATTCGCGCAGCCGCAGAGGACGGCAAGCGACAGGACAACGTGCAGGACGCGGCGAAGAATCGCATTCGTCATGGCATCAGTCAGGCTGGATGCCGGCGGACTTGATCACGCCTGACCACAGTTGCGTCTGCGCCTTGACGAACGCAGTGAACTGCTCGGATGTGCCCGGTGTGACCACGACGCCCAGCTCGGCCAGCTTGTTCGCATTCGCTGGATTCGCAAGCACCTTGTCGGTCTCGGTATTGAGTTGTTGCACGGTCTCGGGAGGCGTCTTCGCAGGGGCTATGAGCCCCCACCAGACCGAGGCCTCGTAACCGGCGAGGCCCGCCTCGGCGGCGGTCGGCACATCGGGGAGCAGCGCGAAGCGCTTGTCGCTCGCGACGGCGAGCGCGCGCAGACGGCCGCCGCGGATATGCGCGATCACCTCGACCGGATTGATCGGCATGAAGGAGATGCGCTCGCCGAGAAGGTCGGTGATCGCCGGGGCGCCCCCCTTGTACGGGACGTGCAGGACGTCGATTTTCGCCGTCGACTTCAGCAACTCGCCGGCCAGGTGTCCCGAACTGCCGTTGCCCGCCGATGCGTAGGTCAGCTTGCCAGGCTCGGCCTTGGCCATGGCGATCAGGTCCTTCAGTGTTTTCGCAGGGGACGAGGCAGGCACGACGATCACCAGCGGCGCATAGCCGATTTTCGCGATGGCCACGAAATCGCGCTGACCGTCGAACGCAAGATGCGGGAACAGCGCCATGTTGGTTGCGATCCCATTCGAGGCCATGAGCAGCGTGTAGCCATCCGGCGTCGCCTTGGCGACCAGCTCCATGCCGATGTTGGCGCTGGCGCCCGGACGGTTGTCGACGATCACCGGCTGCTTCAACGCCTCGGACAGCGGCTGCCCGACGGTCCTCGCCACGATGTCCACCGCGCCGCCCGCGGCGTAGGGAACGACGATCTTGATCGGCCGGTTGGGATACGGCTGCGCCTGCGCGGTGAAAGGCGCGAGCAGCGCCACGGCAATCAAGAACATCCTGAGGCGGTTAACGTTTCTGACCACGCGCTGTTTAAACATTGGATGCCTCCCAAAGTAAATCAACCACCTTGCCGGATATCGATAGCCTCGACTCATGCCGCAAACCCGAAAAGCTTGCGCGGCGTGTCCCACATCAGCGTGCGCCGATCGGCGGCGTCTGGAAACAGCGTGGACACGACGTGAAGGAGCACGCCGTAATCCACGTGGATCGGCGAGCGAAGATAGGGCCAGTCCGACGCCCATAGACAACGGTCGAGCGAGAAGGCGTCGACCAGAGCCGCGACAAAAGGCCGGGCATCGTCGTAGGGTGGAGGCTCCCGCGAAAACTTGACGAAGCCGGACAGCTTGACGAACGCGCGCCGGGTCGCACCGAGCTTTAGCAGCTCACGAAAGCCGCGCTCGGCCAGCCCGGCATGCACCGTCGGACGGCCGCAGTGGTCGACGAGCATGCGCACGCCCGAACCGATAAGCATCGGCATCATGGGCAGCAGCTGCTCGTGCTCGACCTGGATGTCGACTAACATGTCGAGCGCGACGAGCTTTTCGAGGAGCGGCTCGGCGCCGTGGTAGTGGTCCACGCCGTAGTGGGTCACGTTCCAGGCGACTCCGACGACACCGGCGCGCTCGAGCGCCTGCAGCTCGTCCAGCGTCGCATCGTTGGCGACCACCGCGATGCCCCGATAGCGGGCCGGCTCGCGCGCAATCGTATCGAGCATGCAGGCGTTGTCGAGGCCGTAGCCGGAGTTCGGGCCGACGAGCAGCGCGTGCCGCGTCCCGTACGCGTTCATCACCTGGGCGAGCTGCGCGGGCGTGCCGATCTCCTGGCCCGAAGGCGCGTAATGCGTGTCGGCGCGGTACGGGAAGCGAGTGGGATCGAGCACGTGCACGTGGCAGTCGATCTTGGGCCCCTCGAAGATGGCCACGTCCAAGGGAAACTGCCTAGAACGTCGCGGCGATGGCCTGGCGCAGCGCCGGCGTGATCTCTGGCATGACGCCGAACCACGCGTTGAAGGCCGGGCGCGCCTGGTTGAGCAACAAGCCGAGACCGTTGACCGTGATGTTGCCGCGTCCGCGCGCCGCCGTCAGTAGCGGCGTTTCCGGCGGAATGTAAATGAGGTCGCCAACCAGCGCGTTCCTGGGCAGGCGATAGAGCGAGATCTCGAGTGGCGGCTTGCCTGCCATGCCCAGGCTCGTCGCATTGGCCAACAGCGCGACACCGTCGAGTGCCGCTTCGCGCTGCTCCCAGGGAACTACCTTCACCACCGCACCGACGGCGTCGGCGATTTCCTGGGCCTTGTCGAGCGTGCGATTGGCGAGCCTGATCTCGTTGGCGCCCTGCGCCGCAAGGCTTGCGACCACCGCGCGCGCCGCACCCCCCGCGCCGAGCACAAGGATAGGTCCGCTATCGGGTCGCCATTTCAGGTCGGCGTCGCGCAAACTCTGGATGAATCCATTGCCGTCGTTGTTGAATCCGGTCAGGGTGCCATCCTTCTCGACGACGACGGTGTTGACCGCGCCGATCTTGCGCGCGAGCTCGTCGACGCGGTCGAGCAGCGGAAAAATCGCCTGCTTGTGCGGCGTGGTCACATTGCAGCCGCGAAGACCGAGCACCGCCATGCCGCGTACCGCCGCCTCGAGCTTCTCCGGCGGCACCGCAAACAGCACGTAACGGCCAGGAATGCCGTGCTGCGCGAGCCAATGGTTGTGGATGACCGGCGAGCGCGAATGCGCAACCGGCCATCCCAGAAGTCCGGCAATGCCGAAGGTGTTCTGATCCGCCATCGTTGGGCCCGTTCGGTGACGATGCTGGTTATTTTCCTGCCGAGAGCGCGGGCAACGTTGCGATCACTTCCTGCTTGCCGTTCACCACCTTGGTCATGAAGCTTTCGCGATCCAGATCGCCGTTCTTGTCGAAGCTCACGTCCATGAGCACGCCAGGGTATTCCTTCACCGTCAACTTGGCGCCGTGCATCGCACTGGCAAAAGCCTTCGGGTCCACCTTGCCGACCTTCTCGGTGATGGCCTTGACGATGTACATCGCGGTGTAGCCCTTCATGCCGTTGTGATCGGACTTGTAGCCGTATTCCTTCTGGAATTTGGCCGCGAAGGCCTTGATGCCGGGGTCGGGCGCATCCGCGGTGAGCCCCACGTGCGCGACCGCGCCATTGGCGGCGTCGCCCGCGAGCTCGATTACCTTCTGACTGGTGAGCACGGTCTCACCGACGATCGGCTTGTCGTACGCCTGCTTGCGAAGCTCGCGCAGCGCGCGCGCCGCCTCCTCTTCGTTGGTGTAGACGAACAGCGCGTCGGCGTTCGCCTGCTTGGCCTTGAGCACCGGGCTCGAAAAATCGAGCTGGCCCGGATCGGTGGAGATGTCGGCCACGACCTTGATGTTATAGGGCTCGAGGGACTTGATGAAAACGTCACGACCGCCTTTGCCGAAGTCGTTGTTGGTGTAGATGATGGCGACCGTTTTCGCTTTCAGAGTGTCCTGAAGGTATCGGGCAACCTTGGGCATCGCCGAGGACTGGGTGAACGAAGTGCGGAAAATGTACGGGTTGCCCTGCTGGGTAATCGCCGCAGCCTCTCCGCCCGTAAAATTGGGGATCTCGGCGCGCTTCGTTTCCGCCATGCTGACCATGATCGAGCCGGAGAACACGGGGCCCATCACAACGTAGGCGCCGTCGTCGATTGCCCTGATCGCAAGCGCCTTGGATACCGGTGGCTGCGACTGGGTATCGCTCGACGTGTACTCGATCTTGCGTCCGAGAATCCCGCCCGCGGCATTGATCTCCTTGGCCGCGAGCTTCGCGCCGTCGTTGAAGTTGGTACCCGACGTCGCGCCGGTCCCCGACAGTTCGACGAGTCCGGCGATCTTGATCGGTTGGTTCTGGGCGAGCACGGGCTGCGCAAGCACAAGGCTGAGCAGAACGGCGAAAAGGGGTGCGATCGAGCGCATGGTACTCACCTCCGGGTATTCGAATGGTTTATGGGTGGAAGCGCGACCAGCCAATCGTTAATTGTCTCGCCGCTGCCTGCCGGAAAGTACAGAAATAACCGTAGGGGAGCTAGCTAAAATTATTATCGGCGCCCGGCATCGACGCGCCGGCTTGGGTAGACTACCTCGCTGGCGATGTTATCAGTCGTGAAAGAGAATGCAACCCGAGCTGCGCCACTTACGGGCGTTCCTCGCTGTCGCCGACCGGGGCAGCGCGAATCGGGCGGGCGCCGCGCTGTTTCGCGCGCAGTCTGCCGTTTCACGCTCCATTCGCAAGCTCGAGCACGAGCTGGGCGTGCTGCTGTTCGAACGTCGCGCGAGGGGAATGCTCCTCACCGAATACGGTCGCGCGCTGCTGGTGCGCGCACGGCGGGTGCATGCCGAGATGCAGCTCGCTCGCGCCGAGCTCGCCGCGCTGGTCGGCGGCGGCAACGTGCGCAATGCAGCCATATTCGGCATGCTGACCCATGAGCGACGCGTTCGCGCGTTCGTCGCTCTCACCGAGCAACATCACATGCCGTCCGTTGCCGACAGCCTCGGCATCACTCAGCCGGCGGTCAGCATCGCGGTGCGCCAGCTCGAGGACAGCATTGGCGTCGCGCTGTTCGAGCGAACGGCGAGAGGCATGCTGCCGACGCCGGCAGGCGCCGCACTTGCGTTGCGCTTGAAGCGTGCCTTGGCCGAGATCCGCCACGCTGTCGCCGATATCGCATCGCTGCGCGGCGTCACCGAGGGCACGGTAACGGTTGGTGCGTTGCCACTCGGGCGCACGCGCCTGCTCCCGGAGTCGATCGCAGGCGTGGTAGCGAAGTATCCCGGACTACGGGTCGCGACGATGGAGGGATCGTTCGAGGCTCTGGCGGCGAGCCTGCGCGCCGGCGACCTCGATTTCATTCTCGGAGCGCTGCGGCCCGCGGAGTCTGCGAACGATCTCGTCGGGGAGCCCCTTGCCGACGACGAGCTCGCGATCGTCTCCCGGCATGGTCACCCGCTGGCGCAACGCAAGCGTATTTCGCTGCGCGACCTGGCGCGCGCCCGCTGGGTGCTACCGCGCATCAATACGCCGAACCGCATTCTGTTCGAGCGCGTGCTGATCCAGCGTGGGATGCCGCTCGCTGACGTCGCCGTCGAAACCAGCGACCTCGCGGTCCTTCGCGGCGTGCTGTTGAACAGCGACCTGCTGACCGCGATCTCGCCGCGTCAACTTTCCTACGAGCTCGGCGCGCGGCTGCTGACACTGCTTCCCGTTCCCTTGCACGACACGCGACGCGTCATCGGCATCACACGTCGCAGCGACAGCCAGGCGTCACCCGGGGCCACGATTCTGATGGAGGAAATCGCACGCCGTTGCCGTGTGCTGCTGGCGCCGATCGACGTGAATGAAGCTGCGGCTTCGTCGCGACGCCGCAGTTAGTCGGCATCCACCTCCGCAATTCGCATTGAGGCGGTCAATGGACAATACCGCTGGAGCAGAGGCATAACCTTGGCGTCCCAGCCGGGCTTATGCCGGCTCCATGCCGTGGCGCCGCTTCGCTGCATCCGCCGCCGCCGAAGCCATGAACGCGAGCAGCGCTTGCGCGGCGTCAGGCTGCGTCGACGCTTCGCAGATGCCCGCGGAGAAGGTGGTGATGATTTGGACCCCGGCCGGGAGTGGTCCGATCACGTCGATGCCCGCCAGATGCATCAGCTCGCTAAGTTGCTGAAAACCGAGCTCGACATCGCCGCGCGCCACCAGCGTGCCGACCGGCACCCCGGGAGGCGCCTGGACGACTCGGCCTCTGATCGCGTCGGCGATGCCCCAGCGCTCGAACAGCCGGGCGAGCTCGACGCCGCTTGGACCGGTGGAATAGCTCAAGCTGCCTGCCGCCAGCACGGTGCGCCGCAGCGCGTCCTCGCTGCCGATGTCGGGCTGCTGTGCACCGGCGCGCACGGCCACCGCGACGCCCGAGCGCACGAGATCTACCTTGCTGCCCGGCCGCAGTCGGCCTGACGCAAGCAGCTGGTCGATCGCGTTCGACGCGAGCACGACGACGTCAAACGTCTCGCCCGCCTGCACGCGCTTCGCGGCGTCGACGCCGCCGACCGACTCGATCTCCACGTCGCAGCCGGAGCGTTCGCGAAACAACGCAACCAGTTCGCCCAGCACTTGGCGGGTCGCCATCGACGAGATGCCGGTAATCCGCGTCGTCAACGCAGCCACCTCAGCGCAGCTGCTGTTCCAGCTGGTGCAATGTGCGGTAGCACGGCAGCACCTGCGCGACGCTCGAGTTCGGCTCCCGTCCTTCGCGGATTGCGGCGAAGAATTCGCGGTCCTGCAGTTCGATGCCGTTCATCGATACCGCGACCTTGCTTACGTCGATCTTCTCCTCTTTGCCGTTGAACAGGTCGTCGTAGCGCGCGATGTACGTGCCGCTGTCTCCAACGTAGCGGAAGAACGTGCCGAGGGGTCCGTCGTTATTGAACGACAGCGACAGCGTGCAGATGGCGCCGGTGCTGCTTTTCAGCTGGATCGACATGTCCATCGCAATGGCCAGCGTCGGGTGGATCGGACCCTGGATCGCGTTCGCCCGCACGATCTCGCCACCCGTCTGGTACCGGAACAGATCGACCGTATGCGCCGCGTGATGCCACAGAAGGTGGTCTGTCCACGAACGCGGCTGGCCAAGCGCGTTCATGTTCGTGCGGCGGAAGAAATACGTCTGCACGTCCATCTGCAGGATGTTGAACTCGTCAGCCATGATCCGGTTGTGGATCCACTGGTGACTCGGGTTGAAGCGACGCGTGTGCCCGACCATCGCAACCAGACCGGTCTTCTTCTGCAGGGTCGCCACGGCCTCGGCACCCTTCAGGCTGTCCGCCAGCGGGATCTCAACCTGCACGTGCTTGCCGGCATTTAGGCATGCGACGCTCTGGTCCGCGTGCATCTGTGTCGGCGTGCAGAGAATGACCGCGTCGACGTCCTCGAGGGCGAGCGCCTCGGCAAGATCGGTGCCGGCGTGGCGAATTCCATATTGCTTCGCCACCATTTGCGTCTTGTCGAGCTCACGTCCGATCACCGACACGACTTCGACGCCGTCGATGTTCTTGATACCGTCCAGATGCTTGACGCCGAACGCGCCAGCGCCTGCGAGCGCGACCTTGATCGTCTTGCTGTTCATCGAGCGTTCTCCAGAATAAGGTGGCCCACCGCGGTATTCGACGCGGGCACGTGGTAGAAGCGGTGGACGACCTTGGGCTTGGCGCCACCCGCCACGTCGGCCATGGCGCCGCGCGCGATCAGCCACATCACGAGCTCGATCCCTTCCGAGCCCGCCTCGCGCACGTACTCGATGTGCGGCATCAGCGACAGGTCGGCCGGGTCGGCAATCAGCCGGTCGAGGAAGCGGTTGTCCCACGGCTCATTGATCAGGCCGGCGCGCGCGCCCTGCAGCTGATGGCTCATTCCGCCCGTACCCCAGACCTGCACTCTGAGCGGCTCGTCGTAGGACTCGACGGCGCGGCGAATCGCCTGGCCGAGCGCGAAGCAGCGCCGGCCCGACGGCACCGGATACTGCACGACGTTGACCGCAAACGGGATCACCCGGCACGGCCACCGGAAATCGGACTTCGGGGGATTGCCGAACATCAGTGACAGCGGCACGGTGAGGCCGTGATCGACGTCCATCTTGTTGACGATCGTGAGGTCGAAGTCCTCCTGGATCACCGATTGCGCGATATGCGACGCGAACTCGGGGTGGCCGATGACTTTCGGCACCGGCCGCGGACCCCACCCCTCGTCGGCAGGCGCGTATTCGGCGGCCGTGCCGATCGCGAACGTGGGGATCAGCTCCAGCGAGAATGCGTTGGCGTGGTCGTTGTACGCCAGGAAGATCACGTCCGGCATGTTCTCCTTGATCCACTGCTTGGAGCGCTCATAGCCGGAGAAGACCTTTTGCCAGTACGGCTCCTGGTCCTTGCCGAGATCGAGCGCGGCGCCGATCGCCGGAACGTGCGGTGTATAGACGGATGCGGTGATTCGGGCCATGCCTATTCGCGTAGGGTCTTGCGCCCGGCAGCGCCCTGCGGCTGGCGATGAAGCTGCGCGTCGCCGTCCTCCCCCAGGTGACGGTTGCCCTCCGCCGAACGGCCGCCGTTGATCATCATGTCGCGGTACTCCGCCTCGGTCATTCCGGTCATGCTGCCGGCCATCTGCTGAAAGCTCTTGCCGTCGGTCGCGCCGATCTTGGCGAGAAAGTAGATGTTCCCGCCATGCTCGATGCAGCGATTGAGGTCGCGCGCGAGCACCGCCTGCTTTTGCTCCTCGGTCATCGACCACTCGTCGAGGTAAGCGCGTTCGTTCGCCTTGAAGCGCTCGCGATTCGCGGGCTTCATTAACGACATGCAGAACTGATTCAGGTGGTAGCCCTTACGCGATTGCTCGGCGTCGAAGATCGTCGTGCCGGGAACGTCCTTATACGGTTTGTCGAGGGGCATCGATGTCTCATCCTTCCAGTGAGCGCTTGACGGTCGCTACCCACGTATCAGTCGATGTACTTGAGCCCGGCCTTCGCCAGGGGCTCGCGCATGTTGTACATGTCCAGTCCCAGTATCCCAGCGGCGAGCTTGGAACGCTTTTCACCTTCGTTCGCCTCGCGCGCGGCGGCGGCGTCCAGCGTTTTCTTCGCGAGCGCGGCCGGAACCACCACTACGCCGTCGTCGTCCGCGACGATGACATCACCCGGTGCGACCAGGGCACCGGCGCATACGACCGGAATGTTCACCGAGCCCGGCGTGGCCTTGACCGTGCCCTTGGCGGAGATCGCCTTGCTCCACACAGGGAACTTCATTTCCGTCAGCACGCGCACGTCGCGCACTCCCGCATCGATGACGAGCCCGTGCGCACCGCGCGCTTTGAAGCTCGTGGCCAACAGGTCCCCGAAATAACCGTCGGTGCAATCTGCGGTTACCGCGGCAACGACGATGTCGCCAGGCATGATCTGCTCGGCCGCGACGTGCAACATCCAGTTGTCGCCCGGGTGCAGCAGGACCGTCACCGCGGTACCTGCGGCGCTTGCGCCGACATAGATGGGACGCATGTACGGCTTGAGCAGGCCCGTGCGTCCCATCGCCTCGTGCACCGTCGCCGTGCCCAACGCGCCGAGCTTGGCCGCGACGTCGCTGTCGGCGCGGCCGATGTTGCGATAGACGACTCCGAGTTCGGTCATGATCAACTTCCTTTTGCCTTCAGGGCGGCATCGAGGCGTGGATAGACGCGCCGCGCATTGGTTTCGAAGATCTTGCGCCTCTGCTCCGGATCGATGCGAGCAGCCTCGATGTAGCGCCGGGTGTCGTCGAAATAGTATCCGGTCTCGGGATCAATGCCGCGCACCGCGCCGATCATCTCGCTCGCGAACAGGATGTTTTCCACGGGAATCACGCGGGCGAGCAGATCGATGCCGGGTTGGTGATACACGCACGTGTCGAAAAAGATGTTGTTGAGCAGATGGTCCTTGAGCAACGGCTTTTTCATTTCCTGCGCCAGTCCGCGGAAGCGGCCCCAGTGGTACGGCACTGCGCCGCCGCCGTGGGGGATGACGAAGCGCAGCGTCGGAAAGTCCTTGAACAGGTCCGACGTGAGGCACTGCATGAAGGCGGTCGTGTCCGCGTTCAGGTAGTGCGCGCCGGTGGTGTGGAAACACGGATTGCAGCTCGTGCTCACATGGATCATTGCCGGGATGTCGTACTCGACCATCTTCTCGTAGATGGGGTACCAGTGGCGATCCGACAGGGGAGGGGAGTCCCAGTGCCCTCCGGACGGGTCGGGATTGAGGTTGATCGCGACATTGCCGAACTTCTCGACGCATTTCACGAGCTCGGGAATGCACGTCGCCGGATCCACACCGGGACTCTGCGGCAACATCGCGGCAGGAATGAAGTGATCGGGGAACAGGCGGCTCACCCGATAGCACAGCTCGTTGCAGATCGCGGCCCAGGTGCTCGAGACCTGGAAGTCGCCGATGTGATGCGCCATGAAGCTCGCGCGCGGGCTGAAGATCGTAAGGTCGAGCCCGCGCTCGCGCATCAGCCGCAGCTGGTTGCCCTCGATCGACTCTCGCAGCTCGTCGTCGCCGATGGAAAGCTCGGACGCCTTCGGCATCTCCGCCGGGTTCTTGATGCCCGCGATCTGGCGGTTGCGCCACGCTTCCAGCGCCTTGGGCGCGGTGGTGTAGTGGCCGTGGATGTCGATGATCATGAAGTCGCTCCGGTGCCAACGCACTGTGTCATGTGCCAACGCCCCTCATGGGTGATCAGGCTTCAGCCAACTGCATCTGGTTGATGTTGCCATCGAGAACTTGTTGAAGCCGACGTTCGTCCAGCGCATTTTCCCATTTAGCGACCACAATAGTCGCGACGGCATTCCCGATCAGGTTCGTGGGGGTCAAGCCTTCTGACATCAGACGATGAACGCCAAGCACCAGCGCCACGCTTTCAACAGGGACGGTGCCGACAGACCCAAGAGTGGCGGCGAGGACCACGAAGGCAGCACCTGCGACCCCGGCAGCTCCCTTTGAAGCCAGCAAGAGAACCAGCAACAATCCAATCTGTTGCTCAATCCCGAGTGGCGTGTTGGTGGCTTGCGCAAGGAATACGGCCGCCGTTGCGAGGTACAGGCATGTACCGTCGAGATTGAACGAATATCCCGTCGGAATGACCAGGCCGACCACGCTTTCCTCACAACCCACGTCTTCCAGTTTTGCGATCATTCGAGGGAGTACCACTTCCGACGACGTTGTCGCCAGCACGATAAGCAGTTCTTCCCAGATGTAACGAATGAGTTTCAGCAGGCTAAAGCCGCAGAAATGGCAGATCGGCCAAAGGACGCCAAAAATAAAGATGAGGCAGGTGATATAAAAGGTGATCAACAGCTGACCAAGCGACAGCAAAGAACCCGCTCCAAATTTGCCCACGGTAAAGGCAATTGCACCAAACGCGCCGATCGGTGCTGCCCACATGACGATGGCGACGATGCGGAACAGCATTTGCGAAAAAGCGTCGATGAACTGGTTCAGCACCTTCGCTCGCTCGCCAACCCAGCTCAGTGCAAAGCCGCAGAGTACCGCGATGTAGAGCACCTGGAGCACATTGCCTTCGGCAAACGCGCCAACGAACGTATTCGGGATGATGTTGAGCAGGAATTGCGCAGTCGTTTGGTTATGTGTCTGCTGTATATACGTCGCAACGCTGGAAGTATCGAGGTGCGCGAGGTCGACATTCATTCCCACGCCAGGCCTGAAGATGTTCACGGCGATGAGGCCGATAATCAACGCAACCGTGGTAAGCACTTCGAAATAAACCAGAGCCTTCAAGGCGACCCGACCCACCTTCGCCATGTTAGCCATGCTGGAAATGCCATGGACGACCGTGCAGAAGATGATAGGAGCGATCAGCACGCGAATCGCCTTGATGAAAGCATCTCCCAGAGGTTGCATCTGGGTGCCGACGTTTGGATACAGGTGCCCCAAGGCGATGCCGACGACCATCGCCACGAGCACCTGAAACCAAAGCTGCAGATACCAAGGTTGAGCTTTTTTGCCCTGGGCCGGAGCTGCGAGCGCAGCCTGTTGTTCCATCAGCGCGCCTCTTCGGGCCAGTACAGCCGCATCGGGTTGTCGACGAGCAGCTTGCGCTGCGACTCGGCGGTCGTCGCAATGTGCGGGATGAAGTCGACCAACAGTCCGTCGTCGGGCATGTGGTCCTTCAGGTTCGGGTGCGGCCAGTCCGTGCCCCACAACACGCGGTCGGGAAACCTCTCGACAATGCGCTTCGCGAAGGGCACGACGTCACGATAGGCAGCGCGCTCGCCGTTCAGCGCTTTCGGTCCGGTGACCGACAGCCGCTCTGGACAACTCACCTTCGACCACACGTTCGGGTGCTCGCGCATGAACTTGATGAACAGCTCGAACTCTGGACCGTCGACCGCCTTGCTGACGTCCGGGCGACCCATGTGGTCGACGACGACCGTGGTCGGTAGCGCGCTGAAGAACTCCCACAGCTCGGGCAGATCGATCGCCTCGAAGTAGACCACCACGTGCCAGCCCAGCGGAGCGATGCGGCTTGCAATCTCGAGAAGCTCGTCCTTCGGCGTGAAATCCACCAGCCGCCGGACGAAATTGAAGCGTACGCCGCGGACCCCGGAAGTATGCAGCTCCCGCAGGTCCTGTTCGGTCACCGATCGTCTGACAGTCGCCACTCCGCGCGCTCTGCCGCCCGAATGCACGAGCGCATCGACCATCGCGCGGTTGTCGGCGCCATGGCAGGTGGCCTGCACGACGACGTTCCGAGCGAATCCGAGATGGTCGCGCAAAGCGTAGAGTTGCTGCTTCGACGCGTCACAGGGGGTGTATTTGCGCTCCGGCGCGTAGGGGAATTGCGCGCCAGGTCCGAAAACGTGGCAATGCGCGTCCACGCTTCCGGCTGGCACCTCGAATTGCGGCTTCGACGGGACAGCGAACCAGTCCAGCCAGCCGGGGCTTTTTCTAAATTCCATATCGCGTCCAGACTCGAAAACACGGGCGGCCCCGAGCCTCGTTGATCTTGCTCCTATCAACCGCGGCTGGCAACGCCGCCACGTAGCGCTTCATGTCCATGTAATAGTTGCAGAGTTTCCGGTCAATCCCGGCCCGCGCCAACATCTTGCTCGCGTACGGAATGCCCCGGCAGTGTGTCCCAACCTAGATGTGTTGCGTCCTTGCCCGCCACCGAATACAGCGCGCCCGGAGCATTGCGCGTGCGCTGGAAAGTCTCGAGTGTTTCTCCGCGCATCGCGGCATAGATATGCAAGTTCGACACGCCGGTGACTGCGCCGAGTTTCTCAAGCATGAAAAAAATGACGCCATAGTGCATCATGCCGCGCCAATCGCGGCGTCGGATCAGGTCTCGTTCCTGTTCGCTCAACCCGGCCATCTCGAAGCTCGATTCCGGGTCGCAGAGAAACGCTTCCCGATGGTTCGGCTCGACCATCCGGTGCAGATAATCATTGATGCGGAATGCCTTCACGCTGCGCTCGAGCGTGAACGGATAGGTGCCTTCGAGTCGCTCTACTCCTGCGAGCTCGCTGGCAACGTGGCGCCGCTGGCGTTCGACGATAGCTGGATTGGGCTCATCGGTGCCTTCGTAGATCGCGGTCGCGATACCCGTCATCGAGGGCAGGTAATAGCTGCGGTGCATGCACGTCACGTTTGCCGAAAGCGCGCCGCGCATGGTGAGCCACATGACAACCTCCGCGCCCTCCAACCCGCCGAGCTCTGCATATTCGGCGGTGGTCATTGCGGCGAGCTGCTCCGGATCGCGTTCGAACAGATCGAGGAATCGCTCGTCCCAACCGGGATTGTTGAAGCCCGCGCGCTCGCCGTGGACTTGGTGCGACAGCCCTCCGGTCGCGACGATGGCGACCTTGAGATCGTCGGGGTAACTTTCGATCGCGCGACGCAGCGCTTGCCCGAGCTTGTAGAAACGGCGCGCCGTGGGAATCGGAAACTGCAGCACGCCCATCTGCAGCGGGACGATGCTCACTGGCCACTCCGGATCGTGCGGACACAGCACGGAAAGCGGCGAAAAGCATCCGTGGTCGAGTGCGCGGTGCTGGAAAAACGACATGTCGAACTCGTCGGCCATCAGCGAGTGGCCAATGTACGAGGCGAGCTGCGGATGTCCCCGGACCGGAGGCAGGTCGCGCGCGCCGGCGCCTTCATCCGCCACCGGCCATTCGGGACCCACACCGAGAGCGAAGGCAGAATAGTGGTCGAAGAAGAACGAGCTGACGTGATCGTTGTAGATCATCACCAGGACGTCCGGGCGTTTCTCGGCGAGCCACGCGGCGAGGGGCGCGAAATTGTGGAAGATCGGGGACCATACGGGGTCGTCGCGCTTGTTGCGGTCGTAGGCGAAGCCGATGGTCGGCGTATGCGAGGCGGCAATGCCTCCGATGATGCGTGCCATGCCGGGCGCTCCTTGGTACCAGACTCTTAGTGTGCCGCAGGCGGTCGAAGCGCGCATTGCTTTTCAGTTGCATTGCCGACGCAGTTGCTTATCGGCGTTACGAAATGAAAAACCCCGCCTTGCGGGCGGGGGTTTATGCGCGTTCGCGCCGCTTGCGCAACGAACGGCCGAAAGCGGGCCTGGGACTTTATCGTGCTTGCACAGGCATCGCCAAGGCGACCGGCGACGGCGACTTGAGCTCGTCGATGCACCGCAAAGCCCACAATCCGAACATGCTCTCGAAGTCGAACTGGTTCGACGCCGTCGTCGTCAGCCTGACGCTTGGACGGGCTCGGATGCCTGCCGTCTGGTAATCGACGAATCGCGCCAGAAGCTCGCCTGTCGCTGCATCACGGACGTCCAACCCAAGGACAGCGCGGCCGGCGTCATGCGTCAACACCCGGCTGGCGGGAAGCGCCTGCGTGACGGTCTTCGGCGCGTTGATGTAGAGGTCGGTCAAGCTCAGCGATAATTGGAGAACACCCGGGGTTGTTTCAGCGACGGTCTCGTATCCTGCCTGGTGGAAGGCACCTTCGAAAACGTTGTGCAGGCTGGCGCCGGTCGCCACGGCAATGCGCTGCGCGGCCGCGGGGCTGGTTCCCTGCAGCACTGCGATCTTGTTGAAGTTCATGTCGGTCAGCCAAAGCTTGTCGAACGCGACCGGGATGGGGTCGAAAATGACCTTGGTGTAGCGCCTGAAATCCACGCCGGGGCGCAGATAGACCTGATCGAGCTGGCTTGATTTAACCCTGACCAGCCCCTCGGGGGCGTTCGATGCGGGACCGCCTGCAGCCTGTCCGGCAGCGCCCGTCGCTAAAGCGCCCAGCGCAAAAGCGCAGGTCAACGCAAGCCATTGACGAATCTTCATAGCAACCTCCTTTCAGAGGTAAACAGGCATCGCAGTACAGACCTTCCCTAGCGCCGCAGCTTTCCTTAAAGTTTGCTCCCCCAAAGAGGTTGCGGCAAGATGTAAGTGGCGGTTTTCCGGTGCCGTTTCGCGCCGGGTTTCGGTTCCACAACTTTGGAGGTCACCATGACACGCCCACACCTGCTGCTGGCGGCGCTGGTTGCATTGGTTTTGATGCCGTTTTCCGCTTCCGCATGGATACGCAGCCCCGCCAATACGTTCGCCACGCTGCCCGCCGGAGCGACGCCGGCTGAAGGCATCACCGCCGACGCCGCCGGCAACATCTATGTCACGACGTTCGGATTTCCTCCCAAGGGAGAGAGCAGTCTCGCCGGCCAGCTGATCGTGTTCAATCAATCGGGCAAAGTGATCCGCCAGGTAACCATCATCGGCGCGAGTCCGCATCTGCTGGGACTGGGATTCAATCCGACGACGTCCGACCTGCTGGTGCTGGATTTCGGTGCGGCCAAGGTGCTCAAGGTCAATCCTGTCTCCGGAACGTCGAGCGTGTTCTCCAACATCGGCAATGGGGCAGGCTTGAACGCCCTGACCTTCGACACCAGCGGCAACGTCTATATTTCCGATTCGTTCAACGGCGTCATCTGGCGCACCGGCGCAGCGGGCGGGCCCGCGACTCCGTGGCTCACCGATCCGCTGCTCAAGACCACGGGGCTGCCTCCCTTCGGTGCCAACGGAATCGCCTTCAACCGTGCGGGTGATGCAATGTTGATCGCCAACACCGGCGACGATGCGGTGATCCGAGTGCCGGTGGCGGGCGGCGTCGCGGGCCAACCGATGGTCCTCGCCTACAGCATCAACGGCGCGGATGGAGTCATGGTCGACGAGGACGACAACATCTGGGTGGTGGCCAATCAATCCGACGAAGTCGTGGTGCTCGACAAGAACGGCAAGGTGATCGCCAAGCTCGGCGACTTCGACGGCCTCGATCCTCACGGCGCGGTGAAGGGCCTGCTGTTCCCCGCGAGCATCGTCGCCAGCGGCGAATTCGTGTACCTGACCAATCTGGTGCTCGACACGCGCCTGTTCGGCTTTCCGACGGTCGATTCGCAGTGGGCTGCGCAGGTCACCAGCTTCACGGTGAGCAGGATCCAGCGCCATCTTCCACCAGTGCAGGCACCCGGCGACCATTGAGCAAGTCAGCACGAGGACGATTCTGAAGGAGCGCGTCGCGCGAGCTGAGGCAGCTGATTCTGCGGGGCGGAGCGCGGCGCGCCGGCGCGGGTTTCGCGCGTGCGCCGTGGGGCAGGCACCTTGCACGTTGGACCCCTTTCAGCGTATGAATCGTCGGGCAACTATTCTCAGGACTAGCAAGGGGCAAAAAAATGTCGAAAAACCGAGCAACGCTGGGCACCGATGGAGTGGCGCTCCCCATTCTTCCCCCGGAACGCGACGCTCGCGTCTGGGCGCGCATGGTGCGCGTGGTGTTCTACACGCCCGGATTTCTCGCGCTTCTGCTGCTCAAGACGGGCGAGCCGGCGAGCTTCGGCATCACCGTCGAGCTGCTGATGCTGACCAGCGCGTCGGCGATCGTCGCCGGCTTGTTCATCGGCACGCAATCCACCGCCGCCGGCGCCGATGATTCGTCCAGAACAGGCGTCTGGTGCGGCTCGCTGGTTCTGGAGTTACTTGCGGTCGTGCCGTTCCTGTCCGCGATACCGTCGCTGTTCCATGAGCTCGCGCACAGCACGCTGCTGCATGCGGCTGCTCCGGGCGCGATCGACATCCAGCTGGGCGCATCCGAGCTCCTTCCCATGGTCGCCATCCTGCCATTCATGCTCTACCAGCTCGCCGGATTCGGAACGATGCATTTCGTCGTATCCAAGGCGGCGAATTGGGCGATCAACATTGCTATCCTCTGCCTGATCATCGCGGCGTACGTCGCCAACCGCGAGGCGATGTATCACGTCGAGCGCATGCTGACCGGCGTGCTTGTCCTCGGGATGGCGGTTATCGTGTTCTACGGTGTGCTCACGCTTCGGCGCATGCAGACCGACTACGACATGCGCGTCCCGGCCAAGGAGCCGAAGTAGCACCGATAAAGACGTGTTGCTACGACGAGAGGAAACAGATCGTGTGGTGGATCAGCTATCGAGGTGAGGGCAAAATCGGCATCGAGAACATCGGCGTGTTCGAGGACGACGGCAAGCCTCGCAAGAAACACCCGTTGCTGCTCGACGACGCGCCCGCCGCACATCCACTGAACATCGCCCGTGGTTTCGCGCTGATCGGGGACGATCTCTACATCGCGAACGCGTGGCGCAGGGACAGCCACATCGTCCGCTATCGCCGTCACGGAGACACGTTCCGCTACGCCAGCATCGTGGTCGCAACCAAGGATGTCTCGGCAATGGTCCATCCTTTCGACGTGGAGCTTGGCGACGACGACCGGCTGTACGTTTCCTGCCAGGACACCAACACGGTCATCGCACTGCTGCCGAAAACGCGCAAGCCCGCCCCGATCGCGCCGCACCTGAGCGAGTCCTATCCCGATGGCAACTTCCTCCCGGGAACGCTGGTCGCGTCGAGTCAGGGGCGCCTCCCCGAAGTCGGCGAGAATGCGCCGCCCGATGTTCCGGCGCCGCAGGGACTCAGGGTCGTGCTCGACGAGCACGGCAAGCCGCGCCATTCGGTGCGCGGGATCATCGTGCACCGCAAGCACCTTTATGTCGCCGATGAAGCCGCGGACCGCGTGAAGGTCTTCGACGTCGCAACCGGTCGGCTGGTCGCGCACATCGATCACAAGAAGATGTCGAAGCCGGTGCACCTCATCGTCGACGGCGACACGCTCTACATCGGCGCGGCGGGGACCGGTTCCATCCTCGCCTATGACATCCCCGCGAAAGCGCCTCGCGGAGAGCAAACTGCGCGCGTGATCATCGACGAAAAGCTCAAGGCGCCGTCGGGATTCGCGATCGGTCCCGATGGCGATTTCTACGTCGCCGAGCGCCTCAAGCAGCGCGTTCGGCGCTTTTCGGCCGACGGAATGAAAAAGGGCACGTTCATCGACGACTTGCCGGATATGCCGGAATTCCTGATCCATGTCGCCGATTCAGCGTAAGCGTGCGCCCGCGCGCGATATCTGCACTCTTTGATCGCGCGGCGACGTCCGGAACCGTGGACGATGACGCTTTGGGCGACTGGGGATTGGCCGGCGATGAAGTGCGCGCCTTGCGGAACGCTCGCGTGCTCGCCGAATCGCTGCCTCGCTCGAGCAGCAGACGATCTTAGCGCGGGCGCATCGATGCCGTGCTGGGCGCCGTCGAGGCGTGGGTGGCGCGCCGCAAATGCGCGAGCGTGTCGCGGGTGTATTCCGGCCTTTGCGAGACGACGCAGTCTCCGGGCACCCACAGCTTGAACTGGCGCACGTGCGCGTCGTGCGCCGTGATCATGATGCACGAGTCCGCGGCGACGCCGGTGAGGATCAGCGTTTTCGCGCCAAGCTCGTCGAGCAGGAATTCGAGCGGCGTGTCGTAGAACGCGGAGTGCCGCGGCTTCAGGATCGAGCTATCCCCGGGCTGTGGCGCGAGCAGGCGCGCGATCTCTCCGGGAGCGCCCCGCAGGCGCGCGCACGCCTGCACCAGTGTTGAAAATTCCGATGCCCATCGACCGAAATTGTCGTTCGCGTAGATCGCCGGCACTTTTGCGCGGCGCAGGCGCGCCTTGAGCGCTGCCGTCCGCTTCGCGGCTTCCAGCGCAGGTTTCGCCAGCCGCGATCCTCCCTCGAAATCCATCGGGTTGAAAAAGTCGATCAGAAGCAATGCGCGGGTCGACGCCATGCCGAACGTTAGGCAGGTCGGCGTGCTGTTGGGAGCGCTGCCTCGGTCGACACCTCGGCATCGTTTTCCGGAACGTTTCGCCGCAGCTCGTCCAGCCATACGTGCGCGTTGCCATCGGACGGCGCACGCCAATCCCCGCGCGGCGACAAGTTGCCACCGGACACGACCTTGGGACCATTGGGCATCGCCGAGCGCTTGAACTGGCTGATCGCGAAGAACCGGAACAGAAACACCTCCAGCCATTTGCGTATGGTCGCCAGATCGTAAACATGCCGCGCGGAGTCGGGAAACTCCGGCGGCCAGCTGCCTCGCGAGAGGTCGTTCCATGCGTGCCACGCCAGGAACGCGATCTTGGAGGGCGGCAAGCCATAGCGCGTGACGTAGAACAGATTGAAGTCTTGCAATTCGTAAGGTCCCACCATTTGCTCGGTGCTCTGGATGTTGCCGTCCTTTGCGGGAACGAGCTCGGGTGAAATGGCGGTGGCGAGGATCGAGAGTATCGCCTGCGTCGCCGCGGCATCGAACTGGCGCGTCTTGGCGACCCAGCGCAGGAGGTATTGGATCAGCGTCTTGGCGACCGAGCCGTTGACGTTGTAGTGGCTCATCTGGTCGCCCACCCCGTACGTGCACCATCCCAGCGCCAGCTCCGACAAGTCGCCGGTGCCCATGACGAAGGCGCGGCGCTGGTTGGCGAGCCGGAACAGGTAGTCGGTGCGCAGCCCCGCCTGGACGTTCTCGAACGTGACGTCGTACACCGGCTCGCCGCGCGCGAACGGGTGCCCGAGATCGGCGAACATCTGCCGGGCAGCGGGACGTATGTCGATTTCGTCCGCGCTCACGCCCAGCGAGCGCATCAGCGTCCACGCATTCGCCTTGGTCTGATCGGAGGTCGCGAAGCCGGGCATCGTGAACGCCAGGATGTTGGCGCGGGGAAGCCCGAGCGCGTCGAAGGCGCGCGCCGCCACGATCAGCGCATGTGTCGAGTCGAGACCTCCCGACACACCGATGACGACGCGCTCGCCATTGGTGACCTGCAGGCGTTTGCACAGTCCTTGGACCTGGATGTTGAAGGCCTCGTAACAATCGCGGTCGAGCCGAGCTGGATCGTCGGGGACGAAGGGAAAGCGATCGATGCTTCTCCTCAGGCCCACGTTTTCGCGGTGTGGCTTGTGCTCGAACGCAATCCGACGGAACTCGCGTTCGGGGTGACCCACGGCCGCTGCCGCCGCATTGAAGGTCGGCGTGCGCATGCGCTCGAGTCGCAGGCGTTGCACGTCGACGTCGGCCACCGCCATTTGTGCGCGCGCGGGAAAGCGCTCGGTCTGCGCGAGCAGGGCGCCGAGCTCGTGGATGGTTGCCTGGCCATCCCATGCGAGGTCGGTGGTGCTTTCGCCGGGGCCGGCGGCGGAATAGACATAAGCAGCCTGGCAGCGCATCGACTGCGATGCACAGAGCATTTCCCGGTCCAGCGCTTTGCCGATCACGACGTTGGACGCCGACAGGTTGCACAGGATCAGCGCACCGGCGAGCGCACCCTGCGCGGATGGCGGGGTCGCGGCCCAGAAGTCTTCGCAGATCTCCAGGTGGAAGACCAAATCAGGCAAATCGCTCGCCGCGAAGACGAGGTCGGTTCCGAAAGGACACGTTTGTCCCGCGAGCGTGACTTCGCATCCGACAACTCCCGCGCCGGGCGCGAACCAGCGGTTTTCGTAGTACTCACGATAGTTCGGCAGAAACGACTTCGGCGTGATTCCGAGGATCCTGCCCCGTGAAATCGCGACGCCGCAGTTGTACAGCCGCTGGTTGCGGCGGATCGGCGCGCCGACGACGAATACGCTGGGCAGCGCTTGCGACGCGCTTACCAGTTCGGCAATCGCGCGCTCGACGCCGTCGAGCAGCGCGTCCTGCAGGAGCAGGTCGTCGATCGCGTAGGCGCTCAGCCCCAGCTCCGGGAACAGCAGCAGATCGACCGCCTGCGCCTCGCCTTCGCGCAGCAGCTCGAGCGTGGCCTTGGCGTTCTCGGCGGGATCGGCGACGGCTGTGCGCGGGGTGCAGGCGGCAACGCGCACGAAACCCTGGCTGTGCAGCGAAAAGAAGGTAGGCATGGAGTCTGGATGGAGGCTGGTCGCCTTATTATCGATGAAGGCTGGGCGTGGCGCTGGACGTGGTCGAACGATCGTTCGATAATGGCATCATGGGCATGCCAACTCGTCAAGCGCCTGCGCGACGCCTCGCCTTCGTCGATGTCGAAACCACGGGGCTCAGCCCGACCGTCGATCGCATCGCCGAGATCGGAGTCGTGATGGTCGAGGGCGAGTTCAGCGATCGCTGGACGACGCTGGTCAGGACACGGTCGCGTCGGGAATCCGAACGCAGCGCATCGGTCTCGTCGGCCGAGCTTCACGACGCGCCTGCCTTCTCCGACATTGCAGCCACGCTCGCGGCCAGATTGTCCGGGTGCCTCCTGATCGCGCACAACGCGCGTTTCGACTACGCCTTTCTGCGGGCGGAATTCGAGCGCGCGGGCATCGCGTTCGACGCCGAGGTCATCTGCACGGTTATGCTTTCGCGCGAATTGTATCCGCATGAGCCGCGACACGACCTCGATTCGCTCGCCGCACGCCATCGGTTGAGCGCCGTGACGCGCCATCGCGCCTTGCCGGATGCCGAGCTGCTCTGGAGGTGGTGGCAGACGATCCATCGGCAGTGGCCGTCGGCGCTCATCGATCAGAAGATCGCGCGGCTGCTCGTGGCGCCCATCCTGCCGGCGCACCTCGACGCCTCGCTTATCGAGCGGATGCCGGAAGCGCCCGGCGTCTACGCGCTGCATGCGGACGACGAGCGGGGGCTCGTGGTCGCCGCAGCGGCCAACCTGAAGCGCGCCGTGGTCAGTTATTTTCGCACCGATCACGCGTCCGCCCGGGCGCTCGAGTACTCACATCGGATCACCGACATCACCTGGCGCGTGACCGCCGGCGTGCTGGGTGCGCGCCTGCACGCCGCGGCGCTCCACGCCGAGCGCACTGGCGGACACGCCGAGTACACATGGCAATTCGCCCCCGACGCCGTGCCCAGCATTTCCATCGTGCGCGTCGCAGATCGCAGCGACGCCAGCACCGGCGATTGCTTTGAATGGTTCGCATCGAAACGCAAGGCGGCCAACGCGCTTGTTCGTCTCGCACGCAAGTATCGCCTGTGCCATGCCCTGCTCGGTGTCTCGGGCCTGGCGAAAGACACATGTCAGGCGTGTCCGGTCGATCAGCCGGTCGCTGCATGCATCGGGCGCGTCGCATGTAAGAAGCAGTTGATGCGCGTCTACGCTGCACTGGATGCACAGCGTCGTCCGCGCTGGCCGCACCGCGGTCCCGTGGGCATCCGCGAGCGCTCGGAGCTCCACGTGGTCGACGCGTGGCGCTTTCTCGGCACCGCGCGCAACGAGGCGGACGTTCACCATCTTCTCGAAGACCGCGCACGCGGATTCGATCCGCGCCTATACGCGCTGCTCGATCGGACTCTGGCTCGCTTGTCGCCACGCCGGATCGTGAACCTAACGCACTACGAAAATGCGGGTGAGTGCTCGGTGCGCGACGCTCGCGAGGACGACTGGTGATTTCCGTCGGCGGGCACCATGATGATCAGAAATTCGGAGACGGGTTAACCGTCCGGCGCGTCGAATGCGACCGCCTCGCGAATGCGCATGAACAACGTCAGCGGTCGCGATATCCACGGGATTCGCGCATGTGGGATGTCAATGCCAGTGCCTAGCGCAGTCGATCCCACCTGTTCACGTCGGCACAAGGCGCGAAAGACGACGTCGGGATCGAGCGCGTTGCCGCTGGCGAAATGATTCGCCGCTAACCGCAGCACACGCTTGCCGTCCGATGCGTCGACGTCGAGAAGGACTGATTGGGGACGCAGCCATTCGCGACGGCGGGCCACGGCCCTCGCGCGTGCGGCTGCGTCCTCGCGGGTGCGATCACGCTCGGAGCGTGCGTGGACGAATGAGGTCAGCTGTTCCACAACGTTCTCCCGCGAAGCGTTATCAGGCGACGCGTCTGTAGTCGGGCATGGTCCCCTGCTCGTCACGCACCGTGGCGCTGACGAGAGAGGGCGTCGATTCCGGCGCGTCTTGATCGATCATGGTGCGCGAACCTCGCCGTGCCTTGCGCTCTTGCCAAAGGCCGGCGAGCAAGGCGTAGGCGGCGAATGCGCCCACGACGAGCGCGAGCAGCGCTCCGCGCAGGAAATACCAGTCGTAGTAGCCGTACATGTGTTGCTCCTTTCGTATCGGACTGGGAGCAATCGTACGTGGCGGGACGCCAAGACTGCGTCAAGAATGTGCAAGCGGATGTACAGAATCTGCAAAGACCCGTGCAACCTCGATCTTTACACTGCCTTTACATGCGGGACGCTTGATCATGCGCCATCTTGAGGCATCTGCGGCCATGATGGCGTTCGTGAATTCGACGGGAGACAGGCCATGGATGCTGTGTATGTTGCGCTGATTATCGGGTTTTTCGTTGTCACCGTCGCCCTGGTGCGCTTCTGTGCGGCCCTCTTGTCGAATGGAGGTCGTCCATGAACTGGGTCTATTGGCTGAGCGGCGCGGCCGCGCTGGGGATTTTCGTCTATCTCGTCGTCGCGCTATTCAAGCCGGAATATTTCGAATGAACACGATGGGCTGGTTGCAGCTCGCGCTGTACGTCGCGGTCCTGCTGCTCCTGGTGAAGCCACTCGGCTCGTACATGGCAGCCGTCTACGAAGCTCGAGCAACGCGTGCAGAGCGCACGCTGGGTTGGCTGGAGCGCCTCATGTATCGCAGTGCCGGCGTCGATTCCGCTCGCGAAATGAGCTGGATCGATTACGCGCTGGCGATGCTCTGGTTCAATCTGCTCGGCGCCCTCGTTGTCTATTCGTTGCAGCGACTCCAGCTCGCACTGCCGCTCAATCCGCAAGCGATGGCCGTGGTAAGTCCCGACTCGGCATTCAATACCGCGACGAGCTTCATTACGAACACGAACTGGCAGGGCTATGGCGGCGAAAGCACGATGAGCTATCTGACGCAGATGCTCGGGCTCGGTGTGCAGAATTTCGTTTCGGCAGCATCGGGTATGGCGGTCCTCGTGGCACTCGTCCGTGGCTTCTTGCGCAAGACCACACAGGGCATCGGCAACTTCTGGTTCGATCTCGTCCGCTCGACGGTCTATATTCTTCTGCCGCTATCGCTGGTATTCGCGCTCGTGCTGGTGAGCCAGGGTGTCGTGCAGACGTTCGACAAGTATGCGACCGTCACGCTGGTCCAGCCGGTGACCTACGACGTGCCCAAGAACGGCCCCGATGGCCAGCCGCTCAAGGACGACAACGGCAACCCGGTCACCGAAAAGGCGACCGCGACCGAGCAGACGATTCCGCTCGGGCCGGCGGCGTCGCAGATCGCGATTAAGCAGCTCGGCACCAACGGCGGCGGCTTTTTCAACGTGAATTCGGCGCATCCGTTCGAGAACCCGAACCCGTTGACGAACTTCCTGGAATTGCTCGCCATCCTGCTCATCCCCGCGGCGCTTTGCTACACCTTCGGAAAGATGATCGGCGACACGCGCCAGGGGTGGGCGCTGCTGGCGGCGATGACGCTGCTGTTCGTGGTCCTCCTTGCCGCCACCTATGCGCTCGAGGGCACGGGCAACCCTGCTCTGACCGCGCTCGGCGTGGACCAGGTTCCAAGCGTCACCAACCCGGGCGGCAACATGGAAGGCAAGGAGACGCGCTTCGGCGTCGCCAACTCGGTGCTGTGGGCCGTTGCCACGACTTCGGCTTCGAACGGGTCGGTGAATTCGATGCACGACTCGTTCATGCCGCTGGCAGGCATGATCCCGATGTGGCTGATCCAGCTGGGCGAGGTCATATTTGGCGGCGTCGGATCGGGCCTGTACGGAATGATCGTGTTCGCCATCGTGGCAGTGTTCATCGCCGGCCTGATGGTGGGACGCACGCCCGAATATCTGGGCAAGAAGATCGGTGCTTTCGAGATAAAGATGGCATCGATTGCGATCCTGATTCCGCCTTTCCTCGTGCTTTGCGGCACGGCGCTGGGCGTCATGGTCGATGCCGGCAAGGTGGGCGTTGCCAATCCGGCGGAGCACGGCTTCTCGGAAATCCTTTACGCATTCTCGTCCGCCGGCAACAACAATGGCAGCGCCTTCGCAGGGCTCTCGGCCAACACGCCGTTCTACAACACGTCGCTTGGCATCGTGATGCTGTTCGCGCGCTACTGGCTGGCGATTCCGGTGCTCGCACTCGCCGGCGCATTGGCGGCCGCCAAGCACGTGCCGGCGTCCACCGGCACGCTGCCCACGCACACCCCGCTGTTTGTCGCGGTATTGATCGGAACGGTGATCACGGTAGGCGCGCTCACGTTCGTCCCGGCGCTCGCCCTCGGCCCCGTCGTCGAGCACCTGTTGCTGTTTAACGGACAGTGACCCGCACGTATTCCAGGAAAGCAAGAACATGACTACTCTGACCGCCCGCCAAAGCGCGCTTTCGTGGTTCCTGAATCCGGAGCTCATGAAGCGCGCACTCGTCGACAGCTTCGTGCGTCTGACCCCGCGTTACCAGTGGCGCAATCCGGTGATGTTCGTGGTTTATATCGGCAGCATCCTGACATCGATCCTGTGGGTGCAGGCGGTGTTCGGCAAGGGGGAGGCGCCGGCGGGGTTCATCCTCGCCACAACGCTATGGCTCTGGGCGACGCTGCTGTTCGCCAATTTCGCGGAAGCTATCGCCGAAGGTCGCAGCAAGGCGCAGGCGGCGTCGCTCAAGAGCGCGCGCAAGGACACCATCGCCAAGAAGCTCACCCGCGCCGAGCGCGATGCCGCCCGCATCGCGACGCCGTCGAGCCAACTGCGCAAGGGTGACATCGTGCTCGTGGAGCAGGGCGATCTCGTCCCGGGGGACGGCGAAGTCATCGTTGGCGCCGCATCGATCAACGAGAGCGCAGTCACCGGCGAAAGCGCGCCGGTGATCCGAGCCGCGGGCAGCGACTTCAACACCGTGACCGGCGGCACCGTCGTGCTCTCCGACTGGATCATCGTGCGCATCAGCGTCAATCCGGGCGAGGCTTTTCTCGACCGCATGATCGGGATGGTCGAGGGGGCCAAGCGACAGAAGACGCCCAACGAGATCGCCCTCATGATCCTGCTGGTGGCGATGACGCTGGTCTTCCTGCTCGCCACGGTCACGTTGCTGCCGTATTCGCTCTACAGCGTCGAGGTCGCCAAGGCCGGCACCCCGGTCTCGATCACAGTCCTGGTCGCGCTGCTGGTTTGCCTGATTCCGACGACCATCGGCGGACTGCTGTCGGCGATCGGTGTGGCCGGGATGGGCCGGATGATGCGCGCGAACGTAATCGCAACCTCGGGTCGCGCGGTGGAGGCCGCCGGCGACTGTGACGTGCTGCTGCTCGACAAGACCGGCACGATCACCTTCGGCAACCGGCAGGCGTCATCGCTGCACACCGTCGCGACCGTGACGCAGCAGCAACTCGCTGCGGCGACGCTGCTCGCCTCGCTCGGCGACGAGACACCCGAAGGCAAGAGCATCGTTGCGCTGGCCAAGCGCGCCTTCGGCATCGTGCCGCCGCCGCTCACGCCCGGTCGCTTCACGATCATTCCGTTCTCGGCGCAAACGCGCATGAGCGGCGTCACCTTCGAAGGCCGCGAGATCCGCAAGGGCGCGCTCGACGCGATCCGCGCATGGGTCGTGCCGCAGGGCGGCGGCGTCGATAACGAGGTCATCGCGCGCGTCGAAGAAGTGGCGCGTCGTGGCGCAACGCCGCTGGTCGTGGCCGAAGGACGACGCGTCCTGGGCGTGATCGAGCTTAAGGACATCGTCAAGACGCAGATCAAGGAGCGCTTCGCCGAGCTGCGTCGCATGGGCATCAAGACCATTATGATCACCGGCGACAACAAGCTGACCGCGGCGTCGATCGCGGCGGAAGCCGGCGTCGATGACTTCCTTGCGGAGGTCACTCCCGAAGCCAAGCTCAGGCTGATCCGCGAAATCCAGGCCGACGGCAAGCTGGTCGCCATGACCGGCGACGGCACCAATGACGCACCGGCGCTGGCGCAGGCCGACGTGGCCGTGGTGATGAACAGCGGCACGCAGGCGGCGAAGGAGGCGGGGAACATGGTCGACCTCGACTCCAATCCGACCAAGCTGATCGAGATCGTCGAGATCGGCAAGCAGCTGCTGATGACGCGCGGCGCGCTGACCACGTTCTCGATTGCCAACGACGTCGCGAAGTATTTCGCAATCATCCCTGCGGCATTCGCCAGCACGTATCCGGTGCTGGGCGCGCTCAACGTCATGCAGCTGCAGACGCCCGAAAGCGCGATTTTGTCGGCGGTGATTTTCAACGCGCTCATCATTCCGGCGCTCATCCCGCTGGCGTTGCGCGGCGTGAAGTATCGCGCCGTCGGCGCGGCGCAGGTACTGCGCAGGAACATGCTCATTTACGGCATAGGGGGAGTGCTGCTGCCCTTTGCGGGCATCAAGATCATCGACACGCTGCTCGTCGCACTGCATCTGGCCTGATCGGAGACCGCCATGTTCGCCCCATTCCTTTCCTCGCTGCGCATGCTCGTCGCCCTGTCGGTGCTCACCGGCGTCGTCTACCCGCTGGTTACCTGGGGCATCGCTCAAGCCGCATTTCCTCGCGCCGCTAACGGAAGCCTCGTCACGCAGGACGGCAAAGTCGCGGCATCCAGCCTGATCGGCCAGCCTTTCGACGATCCCAAGTATTTCTGGAGCCGTCCGTCTGCAACGTCACCGCAGCCGTACAACGGGGCCTCGTCGTCGGGCTCCAACCTCGGACCGCGCAATCCGGCGTTGAGCGACGCGGTGAAGGATCGGATCAAGGCGTTGCGCGACGCAGACCCCGGTAATACGGCCACGGTCCCGGCCGATCTCGTGACCGCGTCGGCGAGCGGGCTCGATCCGGACATCAGCATCGCCGCCGCGCGGTTCCAGGCCGCGCGCGTAGCCAAGGCCCGAGGGGTACCCCCTGAGACAGTGGGCGCGATCATCGACAGGAACACCACGGGTCGCACCTTCGGCTTGCTCGGCGAGCCGAGGATCAACGTCGTGCGACTGAATCTCGAACTCGATCGCTCGGTCAAATAGGATCTCCAGCGGGCTGGCGGCTCCGAGCGGCAAAGGGTACGCTGCCGCCCAGGCCTCGCCCATGACAGCCCGCTAAATGTCCGACGTTCGGCCCGATCCCGACGCGCTTCTCGCGCAGGTCCAGAGCGAGGAGGCGGCGGCCCGACGCGGCCGACTCCGCATCTATTTCGGCGCCTCCGCGGGCGTGGGCAAGACCTACGCGATGCTCACGGCGGCGCGCAACCTCCGCAGCGACGGCAAGGACGTAGTCGTCGGCTTGCTCGAGACGCACGGGCGCAAAGAAACCGAGGCGCTGCTGCAGGGGCTGGAAATCCTGCCACGCGCCAAGATCGAGTACCAGGGGCGCCTGCTCGACGAGTTCGATCTGGACGCAGCGCTGCTGCGCCATCCGGCGCTGATGCTGGTCGACGAGCTCGCGCACACCAACATTCCCGGTTCGCGGCATCCGAAGCGCTGGCAGGACATCGACGAGCTGCTCGCGGCCGGCATCGACGTGTTCACGACGCTCAACGTGCAACACATCGAGAGCCTGAACGACGTCGTCGGTGGCATCACCGGCATCACCGTGCACGAAACGGTCCCCGACGCGTTCTTCGACCAGGCCGATGAGGTGGTGATGGTCGACGTCTCCGCGGATGATCTGCTGGGACGGCTCGCCGCGGGCAAGGTCTACCTGCCGGAGCAGATCGAGCGCGCCGCCAGCAACTTTTTCCGCAAGGGCAACCTGATGGCGCTGCGCGAGCTCGCGCTGCGTCGCACCGCGGATCGCGTCGAAACCGACGTGCAGGCGTATCGCTCGGACCAGGCGATCGAGCGCGTCTGGAAGACCGAGGATTCGCTGCTCTGCTGCGTCGGCCCCGATCCGGGCGGCGAGGACGTCGTGCGCAGCGCCGCACGGCTGGCGGCGCAGCTCGACGTGCCGTGGACCGCCGCATACGTTGAAACGCCTGCGTTGCAGCGATTGCCGGCTCCCGAGCGCGAGCGCATCTTGCACACCGTCAGGCTGGCGCAGGATCTGGGGGCCGCGACGGGAATCCTCACCGGCGCCGACCCGGCCGCGGTCCTGGTCGACTACGCGCGCACGCACAACTGCTCGAAGCTCGTCGTCGGCCGCGCGCGGCGAACCTCGAGGTGGCCGTGGCGTCGCGATACAGCGATTCGAATCGGCAACCTGGCACCCGACATCGATCTGATCGAGGTGGGGCGCGGAGACTCGCCATCGCCGATGCGCCGCGAGACGCCGATCGAAGGCGAACCCGATTCACGGCGTAGCGCCAAGCGTCGGCGATACCTGTGGGCGGTGCTCGCGTGCTGTCTGACCGGGCTGGTGGCGACGCCGCTGTCGGACTACTTCGATCTTGCCAACATCGTCATGGTATTCCTGCTCACCGTGGTGCTGGTGGCGCTGAAGTGGGGACGCGGTCCCGCGGTGCTGGCGGCTTTCGTCAGCGTCGGGATCTTCGATTTCTTTTTCGTCCCGCCGCGCTTCTCCTTCGCGGTCAGCGATTTCCAGTACCTCGTGACGTTCATGGTCATGCTGGCCGTCGCGCTCATCATCGGCCAGATGACGGCAGGGCTTCGCTATCAGGCACGCGTCGCGTCCTACCGCGAGGAGCGCGCCCGCGCGCTCTACGAGTTCGCGCGCGACATGTCGAGCCTGCTTCTCACCACCGATGTCGTTGAGGCGGCAACTCGGATCATCACTCAGAATTTTCGTTCGAAGGTGGCGATTCTGGTGCCCGACGACAAGGACCATCTTCAGATCGGTGCAGGCGGTGCGCAAGGACTTGACGTCGACGAGGGGGCCGCGCAATGGGCCTACGACAAGTCGCAGCCCGCGGGCTTCGGCACCGACACGCTGGCCGGCAACGAATACCTGTACCTGCCGTTGCGCGCTCCCATGCGCACGCGTGGGGTGCTGGTGATCAAGCCGAGCCATCCTCGCCTCCTGCTGGTTCCCGAGCAGCGGCGGCAGCTCGATACCTTCGCCGCGCTGACTGCGATCGCACTGGAACGCGTCCACTATGTTGAGGTCGCGCAGCAGGCGCTGATCGGCATGGAATCGGAGCGGCTCCGCAATTCGCTGCTCTCGGCGCTGTCGCACGACCTGCGCACTCCGCTCGCGGCGCTGGTCGGGCTGGCCGAATCGCTCGCGATGACGCAGCCGGCGCTGTCCGGCGTGCAGATGGAAACCACGCAGGCGATCGCCGGCGAAGCGCGGCGCATGGGCGCGCTGGTCACCAATCTTCTGGAGATGGCGCGCATCGAGAGCGGCGAGGTGAAGCTGCGCCGGCAGTGGCATTCGGTTCAGGAACTGGTGGGCACGTCATTGAAGGCCGTGCGTCCGGCGCTGGCCTCGCATCGCGTCGAGGTGTGCCTTTCGGACGAGCTGCCGCTGGTGGAATTCGACGCGACCCTGATCGAACGCGTGCTCTATAACCTGATCGAGAACGCGTGCAAATATACGCCGCCCGGAACACCCATCACCATTTCGAGCGAGGTATCGGGCGCCGAGCTCAGGATCAGCGTGAGTGACACGGGTCCAGGCATTCCTGCTGCCCGCCGCGAATCGATTTTCGACAAATTCACGCGCGGCGCACGCGAGTCGGCCACGCCAGGCGTCGGGTTGGGCCTGGCCATCGCCCGTGCCATCGTCGAGGCGCATCACGGCAGGATTTGGGAGGAGGACAACGTGGGCGGCGGGGCGCGCTTCGTGTTCACGCTGCCACTGGGCACGCCGCCGACGACACCCGCCGAGATGGCGGACGGCAGCGTGCCTTGAGCGAGCGAACCGGCAAGCCCTATATCATCGCCCCATGAGCGAACCCGCGCCGGTGGCTTTGCTGATCGAGGACGAGCGCCAGATCCGGCGCTTCGTGCGCACCGCATTGGAGGCCGAAGACTGGCAGATCGTCGAGGCGGAGACGGTCAAGCAAGGACTTATCGACGCCGGTACGCGCAAGCCCGACCTGGTGATTCTCGATCTCGGCCTGCCCGACGCCGACGGCGTCGATTTCATCCGCGATTTTCGCACCTGGTCGTCGGTGCCCATTCTGGTTCTCTCGGCCCGAACCGGAGAGCTCGACAAGATCGAGGCGCTCGACGCCGGTGCCGACGATTATCTTAGCAAGCCGTTCGGCGTCGGCGAGTTGCTCGCGCGCATCCGCGTGCTGCGTCGGCGTAGCGCCGGCAGTGCCAGCGAAGCAGCGACACCCTTCCGCTTCGGCGACGTCGAGGTGGACCTGGTCCGGCGGACCGTGCGCAAGCACGACGCGGCGCTGCACCTGACCCCCATCGAGTTTCGTCTGCTGGCGCTGATGATCAACAACGCGGGCAGGGTGCTGACGCACCGCCAGATCCTGCGCGAGGTGTGGGGACCCGCGTACGTGGAGCACGAGCACTACGTGCGCGTGCATATGGGGAACCTGCGCCGAAAACTCGAAGACGATCCGTCGCAGCCGCGATTTCTCACCACCGAAACCGCGGTAGGCTATCGGCTGGCGGTGTGAGGTATTGGCCTGCAGCCGCCGATGCGCAGGTCACCTACATGATATTCGGACGGCGCCTAATTACGAAGCACGCCGTTTCTCTGAATACTTCGTGCGTCTGCGTCGGATTCAACGTCTTTTCAGCGAGCGGGCGGTTCGCGACTGTCCGCCTTCGACATGGTACCCGCTCCGTCGCCGGCTCTTTCCAGGTCCTCGACGCAGCGGACGATCTCGGTAACCTCGACGAGGGTATCATGCAGTCGCGTGCAGGCATCTGCAATGGCGTCCTGGGCCGGAACTGGAATGGATCGCTCATCGCGACCGCACAAGCGCTTCAGGTCCAGCTGCACCAGCGCCAACTGGTCGGGAATATCGCGAATCCTCGCCGACAGCTGCCCCAGACGAGCCGTGCGTGCAGTCGAGCGCACGTTGAAGCACCTCCCGCAAAGACGACCGTATCCTACAAGCGTTGCAACGATAGTGCGCATCAGCCCAAGCTGCAAACAGCGTGCGCGAGCGTACTCAGACAGTCAACCGAAAGCCGCGCCAAATGCATGCACTCGTGCTGAGCTGCACTTTGAAGCGTTCACCCGAGAGATCGAACAGCGAAGCGCTGGCGCGGGTGATGATGAACGAATTCGAGCGCGCCCATGTGAGCAGCGAGCTCGTCAGGCTGGTCGATTTGAACATTCTTCCGGGCGTCGAGTCGGACCAGGGCCACGGCGACGATTGGCCGCAGGTGCGTCGCAAGCTCCTGGCGTCGAATATCCTGCTGGTGGCAACACCGACGTGGCTAGGGCAGGCCAGCAGCGTGTGCCAGCGCATGCTCGAACGCATGGATGCGATGATCTCCGAATCGAAACGAGGCGGTGCCCCCGTCGCGTTCGGAAAAGTGGCCGGCGTGGTGATCACTGGCAACGAAGACGGCGCGCACCACATCGTGGCGACCACCTGCCAGGCGCTGATCGACATCGGCTTCACGATCCCCGCCCAGTCCTGGACTTACTGGCATCTCGGGCCCGGCCCGGGACCCAACTACCTCGACACACGACGGGCGCACGCGTATTCGCATCGCACCGGCCGTAACGCTGCGCGCAACCTCGTCGCCGTGGCCAAGGCCCTGCGCGCGCATCCTCTCCCGATGCCCGAGCGGGGCAAATGACCTGAACGCGTCGCCAAGGCGCTGGCGCGCCGTTTCCCCGTACGACGCGCCAACGCCGGACGACTTCCCGAGCGTTCGTTATTCGTTCCTTATCGGTCCCCTGCTTGGTTCTTATTTGTTCTTGTGGCTTTGGCGTCCAGCCTGCGAATGCTGTTCACTGGTGCCGCCACGCGTCGACCCGGATTGACGATCGCTTTCGTTGTCGCGCGTATCCGAATCGTCGTCTCGTTCGCCTTGCTGCGACGAGCCGCGTGAACCGCCCTGTTGTGATTGCCCGTGTCCGCCGCCCTGGCCGCCGCCTTGCTGGCCGCCCGAGCCCTGCGAGCCTTGGCGGCGATCGACGTCGCCCTGCTGGCCCGAATGAGTTCCTCCGCCGTGCGACTGACTGGATTGCCCGCCGCCTGACTGCGAATGGGATGACTTGTTGCTCTGGTCGCGGTCGTTCTGATCCATCGACTCCGACCCGTGCTTGCCCTTGTTGCCTTGCGATGACTGTGCCATGTGCTTCTCCATAGGGATGTGGAATGCGCTCGACGATGACGGCAGTGTAAGAGGCCTGACGCACCGTGCGAGCCGAGCCACGATGCCATAGCGACTTTGCGTGTCGCAATCGGCGCTGCGCTAATTGATTGTCGGACAATATCCCACACGATATCGTGGGCCATCAGATGGGAGTCAGGATGCCGGCACAAGCACTGACGATCGCGATCGGAGATTCGCGTCACGTATCCGGTTTGCTGCAAGTTCCGCCACGAACGCGTGCATGCTACGTGTTCGCGCATGGAGCCGGCGCTGGAATGAAGCACGCGTTCATGAAAGCGCTCGCCGATGAGCTCGCGGAGCTCGAAGTTGCAACGCTGCGCTATCAGTTCCCCTACATGGAAGCCGGATCGAAGCGGCCCGACGCGCCAGCGTTGGCGCACGCGACGGTGAGGGCGGCTGTCGACGAGGCATCGCGACGACTGCCGGAGGTCGCGCTGTTCGCGGGCGGGAAATCGTTCGGCGGACGCATGACGTCGCAGACGCAGGCCGCCTCGCCGTTGCCTGGCGTGCGCGGTCTCGTCTTTGTCGGCTTTCCGCTGCACGCGGCCGGAAAACCTTCGAGCGATCGCGCCACGCACCTGTACGACGTTGCCGTTCCGATGCTGTTCCTGCAAGGCACGCGGGATTTACTAGCCGATGCATCAATGGTGCGAAATCTGGCGTCACAACTCGGGCCGCGCGCATCGCTGAAGATGTTCGAGGGCGCGGATCATTCGTTCCACGTGCCTGCGCGCAGCGGTCGCACCGACGCGCAAGTGCTATCGGACCTTGCCCTTGCAGTCTCGGAGTGGATGCGGAAGCTTGTCTAGCAGGCCCGGCGACGCGCCCGACCGCCTAGCCGGGCGCGGTGGCGACCAGCGCGCGGTAGCGCGCCATGTGCCGTATCGCTTCCTTCGGTCGCGCTAGCCGCTCGCATAGCAGCGCGAGGTTGTAGTGGCAATCGGCGAGGCTGGGATCGACGGCCAGTGCTGCCTCGTAGGCGGCCATGGCGGGAATGAACCGGTCCATGTCGTCGAGCAGCACCCCGAGGTTGAAGTGGAGCAGCGCGTCGTCTCCGCAGATCTGCAGCGCCTTGCGATATGTGTGCTCGGCTTCGACGAGGCGTCCGGTCTCATGCAGCAGCCGTCCGAGATTGACGTAGGCATCGAGGCACGCCGGGTCCGCCGCGATCGCCTGTGCGTAAGCTTCCATCGCCGATTGCGCATCAGACGCTTCCAGCGCCGTGCCGCGGTCGAACCACGACGGCGAGTCTTCCCCCGCGCCGCGCGCATCGGAACGCTCGATCACGCTGAGCGAGCCGTCGGCGGGATCGCCTTCGAACTCGAGCACATATTGGCCCGATTCCGCCTGCCAGCGGCCGTTGCGCTCGCGCACCACGACGCGATCAGCGACCGCGCTGATGGACAGGCCCGACAGCGGCATGGTCTCGGGAAGATGGCGGCGCAGCTCGCGCACCGAGCGCGTGATGCGCCGCGCCGGTACTTTCGCCTCGGTGAGCGCCTGCGCGGTGCGCAGCACGATCAGATCCTGGAAGGAAAACAGCCACGCGCGGCGCGGTCCGCGCGCCGGGGTCACGAAGCCGGCAGCGATCAGCGCACGAATCGTGCTGCGTGGCAGACCAAGAAGCTTCTCGACGTCGCGGACGCCATAGACATGCATGAGGCGTGCATGGCCCCGGGGTCGGGACCGGCTAGGCTTTTTTGCGCGCGCCCTTGCGCGCGGCGGGCGCCGCGATCTCGGCTGGCTGCGCGCGCTTGGGCGGCTTGCGTTCCTCCGTCGTCGCCTCGCGCCCCTTGGGCGGAGCTTTTTTCTCGAGGCTGGCGCGCAGCGCTTCCATGAGGTCGATCACCTGCGCGCCGCCCTCCGGCGCCGCGGCGAGGGTAATCTCCTGGCCGGCGACCTTTTGCTGCACCGCCGCTTCGACGCGCTCGCTCACCGTGTCCTTGTATGCGGACGGATCGAAAGTCTCGGAGGCCTGCTGCTCGATGAGCATCTTGGCGAGCTTCAGCTCAGCGTCCTTGACCTCGGTTTTGGGGATGTCGAGGTCCTTGATCGACCGGACCTCGCCGGCGTAGAGCAGCTGCTGCATCACGAGCCCATCTTCGACCGGCCGGATCATCACGATGTACTGCTTGCCGCGCGCGGCCCAGCGACCGAGCGCGCACCGTCCCGATTCGCGCAGCGCGCTCGTCAGCAGCGCGAACGGCTTGGCACCTCCCTTGTCGGGGGCGAGGTAGTAGGCCTTGTCGAAGTAGACCGGATCGATCGCCTCGATCGGCACGAACTCGGTGATCTCGGCGGTATGCGTGCCAGCCTCCTCGAGGGCCTTTAGTTCCTCCGGGGTGAAGATCACGTACTGGTCCTTCGAGAACTCGTAGCCCTTGACCATGTCCTCGCGAGCCACGGGCACTTCTTCCTTGATGCACAGATACTGCTGCTTCAGGCGCGACCCGCACTCCTTGTGCAGCAGATTGAACGAAATCGAGCGGCTCGCCTCGGTAGCCGAGTAGAGCTTGACCGGTATAGAGACGAGTCCGAACGAGACGCTCAGCGATGCGATCGATCGTGCAGCCATTCGTGCCTCCGATTAGGGCCTGTTCAGTCCTTGGCGCGCGCAAGCGCCGTTTCGACGCTCTGCTTGCGCTCCAGGGCATCGCGCCAGCGATCCCCCGACCGTGCCAGCCGCTGCGGCACGTTGGTGATCCTGAAGTCGAGGGGGTGCGCCCCCGCCAGCTCTTCCCACGTGAGCGGCATCGACACCGGCGCGCCCGATTCGCCCCGCGGCGAGTACGCGACGTTCAGCGTCTTGCCGCGGACGTTCATGTTGTAATCCATGAATATTTTGCCCGTTCTCTTGGGAATGCTCCACTCCAGCGTGATATCCCGGGGGTGCAGGCGCATCAAATGGCGCCCGACGAGCTCCGAAACGTGGCGGGCGGCGTCGAAATCCAGGGTTCGACAGATGGGCACGAACACGTGCAGTCCGGTCTTGCCCGAGGTCTTGACGATCGGCTCCAGCCCCATGCCCTGGAGCACCTCGCGCAGCCAGAACGCCACTTCCTTGCCCTTTTCGAAGGCGACCACGTTGAGCTCAGGCTCGCCTCCCGGGGCCTCTTTCCCAGAGTAAATGTATGGATCGATGTCGAAAAGCACGTAGTCGGGGTAGTTGAGGACCGAATCTTCGAGCGCCTCGAGCGAGCTCGCGTAGTCGGTGTTCTGGGATGCAGCATCGGGCCCCGGCCGAGCCCGCGAGTGCCAGATATGGAACTCGAGCGTCCCTGACTGCGCCAGCCAAAGCAGCGTCGGCAGGTTGTTGCATAAAAGATACTCGTGGCTCTCGTCCTTGTGCCCCGAGTACACGGTAATGGTCTCGACAAAGGCAGGACGCTCCTGTTCCCAGTGCTTCTGGAAAAAGCGCTGGCCGCCGATGCCGTCAGGCATGCGGATCATGGTGAGCGGGCGATCGGCCAGGTGCGGCAGGATGTACGGCGAAACCTGCGCCAGATAGCGCAGCAGGTCGCGCTTGCTGAGCGCGGCCTGCTTCAGTGCGGCATCGGCCGGCCAGTACACGCGGTCGAGGTGTGTCAGGCGCACGCGATGGACGCCGACATCCAGCGTGAGGCCGGCGCGCGTGTTGTCGAGCTGGGCGACGATGTCATCGATGGCGGTGTCACGGACTGCCTCGACCGAAGTGGCCGGCACCGTCGGTGCCGGATTTGGAGCGGCGCCCGTGACGCGCCGGATCTTCCTCGGATCGATGTCGTCGCGAAGTCTCAGGAACACCGGCGCGCGCAGGCCGCCATCGCGTGTCCAGCTGTGGAAGCTCACTTCGGCGACGAGCTTCGGCTCGACCCAGGTGGTCGGTCCGTTCAGTTCGGGTGTCGCGACGAAAGGGCAGCTGTCGCGCTGCAGTGTCTCGAGCCGCGATCTCACCGCCGCCAGCGTGCGCTCGTCGAACCCCGAGCCGACGTGCGACGCGTAATGCAGCTTCCGCTTGTCCCAGTAACCGACCAGCAGTGCGCCCAGCGGGGCACGCGATCCCTTGCCGCGGGTGTAGCCGCCGATCACGAAGTCCGCGCTCTGCGTCGACTTGATCTTGACCCACCACGACGTGCGCCGTCCCGCTTCGTATTTGCTGTCCTTGCGCTTGCCGATGACTCCTTCGAAGCCGCTGGCGAGCGCCGCAGCCTGCAGCGCGGGACCGTCGTCGACCGAATGCACGAGCTGCACGCGTGGCGACGGCAGCAGGCATTGCGCCAGATAGCGGCGCCGGTCGCGGTACGGCGAGGCGCGCAGGTCGACCCCCGCGAAATGCAGCAGGTCGAAGCAGAAGTACGCGACCGGAATGTCCTGATCCGCCGCCGCGATTTCTCGATCGCTGCGAAGCTGCGCGCGCTCCTGCAGCGCGCCGAAGGAGGGCTTGCCGTCGTCGCCGAAGGCCACGATCTCTCCGTCGAGGATCATGCCGTGTGTCGCCTGCGCGCCCAGCTCGGCGGCCAGGCGCGGAAATGTCGACGACAGGTCCAGGCCCCGCCGCGAGCGCAAGTTGACACCGCGCTCATCGATGAAGGCGAGTGTACGATAGCCATCGAGCTTGGGCTCCCAGCTCCAGTCCGGTCGGCTGAAGACCTTGGTGCCGCTCTCCGCGAGCATCGGCGAGAGTGCTCTGGGCATCGCAACCGTGGGGCCTGCGGGCGCGAGGCGCGAAGCCGGCATGCGGTCAGCAGGCAGCGTTTTCATGTCGGCGATCGTAATTCCCGAAAGCACCGAATGGTCCTGTGAGGTGACGTCGACGGTGGAGGCGAAGCGGTCACGATGCTTGAGCAGCAGCCATTGCGCCGCCTCGCGGGTGCGCACCAGCGCGAACGAGCCCTTGAGCTTGGTCCCGCGCAGCAGAATGCTGAGCTTGCCCGCCCTGAGCCCCAGCCGTACCTCGCGCTCGGCGCGTTCGCGATCGTGAAACCACGTCGCGCCGCCCTCGTCGGGCGAATAGACCCCGCAATCCCAGACGATGACTTCGCCCGCGCCATACTGGCGCGGCGGGATCACGCCTTCGAACGACGCATAGTCGTAGGGGTGGTCCTCGGTGAGCACCGCAAGGCGCTTTTCGTTAGGATCGAGTGCCGGCCCTTTCGGCACTGCCCACGATTTCAGGACGCCGTCGCATTCGAGGCGGAAGTCGTAATGCAGTCGCCGCGCGGAATGCTGCTGGACGACGAAGAGCAGGGGTCCGGCGCGCGCAGTGGGCACAGCCGGCGCTGGCTCGGGTGTGGCGCCGAACGTGCGCTTGGCGGAATATTCGCTGAGCGGGTTCTTGGCCATGGCGGATTTTAGAAGCAAAGATGGGATCGAACACATGAGCTCGCGAATCCTGGCCGGCGCCAGTGGCTATTCCTTCAAGGAGTGGAAGGGTGACTTCTACCCGGATTCGATCAAGCCCGAGGAGATGCTGCGCTATTACGTCGAGCGCTTGCCGACGGTCGAGATCAACAACACCTTCTATCGCATGCCGCAGCCATCGGTGCTGGAAAACTGGGCCGCCGCCGCGCCCGAAGAATTTCGCTTCGCCATCAAGGCGTCGCGGCGGATCACGCACATGGCGCGCATCAAGCCCGATTCGGCGGGCGAATCGCTGGCTTATCTGTATCGCACTCTCGATGCCCTTGGTGACAAGCGCGGGCCGGTGCTTTTCCAGTTGCCGCCCAACCTGAAAAAGGATCTTCCGCGCCTGACCGGCTTTCTCGCACTGCTTCCCGAGAACCACGGCGCCGCGTTCGAGTTCCGCGAAGACAGCTGGTTCGACGACGAGGTGTACGAGGCGTTGAGGCAGGCTGGCGCGGCGCTCTGCCTTTCCGAGCGCGAGGACAGCACGCCGCCGCCGATGGTCGAGACCGCGCCGTGGGGCTACGTCCGGCTGAGGCTCGAGAGTTACTCCGAAGACGAGCTTCGCGCGTGGGCGACGCGCTTGGAGGCGACGTCGTGGCAGCGCATCCACGCCTATTTCATGCACGAACCGACCGCGCCTGCGTACGCGCAGACACTGATGCGCATGAGCCGATGACGGATCGATGACGGATAACCAGGGCGAGCAGGCCCGCGCGGCGGCCGCCGAGATCTATAAAACGCAGTCGCGCCGCGTCTTCGCGACGCTGGTGCGGCTCCTGGGTGATTTTGACCTTGCCGAGGAGGCGCTGCACGACGCCTTTCGCGCCGCGCTGGAGCAGTGGCCGCGCGACGGCGTGCCTGCGAATCCGCGCGCCTGGCTGGTGTCCGCGGGACGATTCAAGGCGATCGACGCCATCCGTCGCGACGCCCGCTTCGATTCAATGGAAGACGTGGCCGAGGTGGTCGAGGCGATTCCGGACGAGGCCTCGACGCAGGACCGCGAGGACATCGAGGACGACCGCCTGCGTCTCATATTCACCTGCTGTCACCCGGCGCTCGCCGCCGACGCGCAGGTCGCACTCACGCTGCGCGAAGTTTGCGGGCTCACCACGGAGGAGATCGCACAGGCGTTCCTGAGCGCCGCGCCGACGCTGGCGCAGCGTATCGTGCGCGCGAAGGCGAAGATCCGCGAGGCGCGCATCCCGTATCAGGTGCCCGCGCCTGATGAGCTCGCCGAACGCCTCGACAGCGTGCTGCGCGTGATCTATCTGGTGTTCAACGAAGGCTACTCGGCGTCCTCGGGGGAGGCGCTCACGCGGGTCGACCTCTCGGCCGAGGCGATCCGGCTCGGCCGGCTGCTGGTCAGCCTACTGCCGGAGCCTGAGGCGATCGGACTGCTCGCACTGATGCTGCTGCAAGAATCGCGACGCGCAGCCCGCACATCGGCGGATGGCGAGCTCATCCTGCTTGCCGACCAGGATCGCTCGGCGTGGAACCGGGCGCACATCGATGAAGGTTGCGCGCTGGTCAGGCGGGGGCTGGATCGCGGCCCCGCGGGGCCGTACGCGATCCAGGCGGCGATCGCTGCAGTGCATGCAGGTGCGGACAGCGTCGAAAACACGGATTGGAACGAGATCTGCGGACTCTACGACGTGCTGCTGCACATCGAATCCTCACCGGTCGTGGCGCTCAACCGTGCGGTGGCCGTGGCGATGCGCGACGGTCCGGAAGCCGGCCTCGCATTGATCGATGCCATTCTCGCGACCGGCGATCTCGACGACTATCACCTTGCGCACGCGGCGCAGGCCGACCTCAATCGCCGTCTCGGACGAACCGCTCAGGCATGCGCTGCGTATCAGCGCGCCATTGCGCTCAGCCGCCAGGGGCCCGAACGCAGGTTTCTGCAGCGCCGGCTTGCCGAGCTGCAGGGATGAGTTGAAAGGCCTCTTTACTCGAATTTCACGTACGCGCGATATTTCGGCACCGCGCTGTCGATTTGGCGCTTCCCCGCTCGACTACTGCATGAGGGCCCGAGCGGTTTCGGGTCGGCGAAGTCGAACAGGAGCGGGACATGGACAACGTCGTGCGCGGTTGGGGAAAATTGCAGCGATTCGGCAAGCAGTTCGGGCCTTACTTCCTTCTGGAAATGGTGATGCCGGGCGGAACTCTGTTGGCATTGCTCTTGTTGCTGTACCGATGCAAGCGTGCCGACGTCGAGCGCTGGATGCGCTGGCCCATGATCGCCGTCACCCGCATCCTGCCTGCTGCGGCGCAGGCGGATTGCGGCGTACAAGTCTGAAACACCGCGTGGGTTCGACCGTGGCAACGATCTAGTAAGGAGTCGACGATGAAGTACTTATGCCTGGTCTACCTCGACGAAAAAAAACTCGACAGCATCGCCGAGAGCGAATGCAAGGCGTGCGTCGACGCGCTGCGCAAGAGCGGCCATCACATCGCCGCCGAGGCGCTCTCCTCGGTTCACACGGCGACAACGGTGCGCGTTCGCAACGGCAAGGTGGCGGTGACCGACGGGCCGTTTATCGAGACCAAGGAGCAGCTCGCCGGCTTTTACCTGATCGATGCGAAGGACCTGAACGAGGCGATCTCGCTGGCAGCGAAGATCCCGCCGGCACGCGTCGGCAGCATCGAAGTCCGCCCGGTGCGGGAACTGGCCGTCGGCTGAGGACCGTTCGCGACGATCAGGGCAGATCGAAAAGCAGGATCTCGGTGCTGTTGCGAGTCGCAGCGAGACGAACCGCCGGCTCGCCGTCGATCGCCGCGCCGTCGCCAGCCGTAAGCTCGTCGGCGCCGATCCGAATCGACCCGCGAACGACCTGCACCCACGCCTTGCGCTTCGGCGCGAGCGCATGCTCGACCGCCTGTCCTTCGTCGAGGAGCGCCGCGAACAGCATGACGTTCTGGTAAATGACGATCGAGCCGTCGCGCCCGTCCGGCGACCCGACAAGGCGCAGCCGACCACGCTTGTCCTGCTCGGAAAACGTCTTCTGCTCGTAGCGCGGCGTGATGCCCTTCTTGTCCGGCACGATCCAGATCTGCAGAAAATGCACGGGGTCGCTGCGCGAAGGATTGAATTCGCTGTGGCGAATGCCGGTCCCCGCGGACATGATCTGCACGTCGCCGGGCCGGATCACCGAGCCGGTTCCGATGCTGTCCTTATGCTCCAAAGCGCCTTCGAGGACGTAGGAAATGATCTCCATGTCCGCGTGTCCATGCGTGCCGAATCCCTGTCCGGGGCTGACTCGGTCCTCATTGATCACGCGCAGCGGTCCGAATCCCATGTGCCCCGGGTCGTGGTATTCGCCGAAGGAGAATGTATGCCGGCTGTCGAGCCAGCCGAAGTCGGCGGTCCCACGATCGGTGGAGCGGCGCAGTTCGATCATCGATTCGCTTTCTCTGTTGGGTGCGTTTTACTTCAGGAACGTCATGAGCGCCGACATCGTCTCGTCAGGCTGCTCCTCGAGTATCCAGTGGCCTGCGTTCTTGAGAACGATCACGTTGACGTCTTTGGCGACCAGTCGGACTTGCGCACCGAGTGCGGTGCCATTGGCCTTTTCGCCGCCGATCGAAAGCACCGGCATCGGCAACGGTGTCTTCGCGAGTTCTGCGAAGTCGACCGCGGTTTTCGGAAAGGACTCGAAGTAGGTGAATCCGGCGGCCATGCGCCCTGGGCGCGAATACGCCGCGACGTACGCGCGGCGATCGGCCTCCGGGATCGAATGCGTCTTGTCCGCGGCGAAATCGTTCCAGAAATGCTCGAAGTAGGTCCGCTCGCGACCTTTAACCAGCGCCACGGGCGTAGGGCCATAGAAGCGGAAATGCCAGATCCCTGGGTTGTTGTACACCACCTCCCATCCACCGACCCCCGGCAGGAATGCATCCATTAGCGCGAGCTTCTCGACTTCCAGAGGATACAACGCGGCATAGGCGTAGGCGACCATCAGCCCGATGTCGTGGCCGACCACGCGCACCTTCGAATAACCGAGCTTGCTCACCGCTTCATGGATACGCTGTGCGGAGGTCTTCATGTCGATGCCTGACGCGGGAATCGACGAATCGCCGATGCCGGGCAAGTCGGGGGCGATGACGGTGGCGCTCGGCGCCAGCCGCGCGGCGAGCGGTTTCCACATGAGGGACGTTTCGGCATAGCCGTGCAGCAGCAGTGCCGGGGACCCCTTGCCGCCGACGGTGACGCTGATCACCGCGCCGTCGACTGCGACCTGCCGAGTGCTGAAGCCGGGCCCGAAATCGGCGGCGCGCGCGAACTCGGCGACTGCGATCGTGACGAAAATGCATAGCATCCGCGCCAGCGCGGTATGTTGAACGAGATCAGGTCGCATGCTCGATTCCTTTGTTGGGCGTCGCCTACGCGGCAAGTGTCGAGAGATACTGGTGAATGAGCGCCACCGCTGCCGCGCCTTCGCCGATGGCTCCGCCGACGCGCTTGACCGAACCCGAGCGCACGTCGCCCACGGCGAATACACCGGGAATACTCGATTCAAGCGCGGCACGCGTACCTTGCGTTCCGCCGCGTGCAACATCGCGCCCGGTGAGGATAAAACCGTGCGTATCGAGCTCGATGCCACAGTCCTTGAGCCAGTCGGTCTCCGGATCTGCGCCTACGAACATGAAGACGTGACGCACCGGGTGATTCTCTTCCGATTGGGTCCGGTTGTCGCGCCATCCGACGCTCGTGAGTCCGTGTTCGGAGGCGCCGTCCAGGCGGGTCAGTTCCGTGTGTGCGTGCAACTCGATATTCGCCGTCGCCTCGATGCGATCGATCAGGTAGCGCGACATGCTGGCGGCCAAGCCGGCGCCGCGCACCAGAATGAAGACCTTGCGCGCGTAACGCGCCAGGAACACGGCGGCCTGACCCGCGGAGTTGCCTCCTCCCACCAACACGACGTCCTCTTCGGCGCACATCCTGGCTTCCAGCGCCGAAGCCCAATACGACACTCCGCGACCTTCGAATTCACTCAGGCGCGGCACCGGAGGACGTCGATAGCGCGCGCCGCTCGCGACCACGACCGTGTGCGATCGCAGGCGTCGTCCATCCGACAATTCCACTACGAGTCGGCCTTCGGCGTTCTCTACCTTGCATTCCAGCGCAGCGGCCTGCGCCGGAATCATGATCTCGGCGCCGAATTTCTGCGCTTGCACGAAGGCTCGACCGGCCAGCGCCTGGCCGGAGATTCCGGTAGGAAATCCGAGGTAGTTCTCGATGCGTGCGCTCGCGCCCGCCTGGCCGCCGTAGGCGCGGCAATCCAGTACCATCACATGAAGTCCTTCCGATGCGGCGTAGACGGCGGTCGCGAGGCCGGCTGGACCGGCGCCGACTATCACCGCGTCGAATAGCTCGTCGTGCTCGACGGAGTCGACCATGCCGATTCGCCGCGCGAGCATCGGTTCGGAAGGACTGAGTAGCACCGACCCATCGGGGCTGACGACGAGCACGTCGGAAGCCGTGGCGCCGTATTGCTCGGCAAGCATTGACGCGTCGGCGTCGGTCGCGGTATCGATGAATTGGTGCGGGTAGCCATTGCGGTGAAGAAAGTTGCGCAATCGCAGCAGCTCCGGCGAGTCCGGGCGTCCCATGAGCACCGGTCCACTCGCGGCGGACTCGATCAGGCCGACGCGGCGCAGGATCAGCGCACGTACGATGCGCTCGCCCAGATCCGCCTCGGCAATGATCAGCGCGCGCAGCTGCGCCGGCGGGATCAACAGTGTCTCCGAGTCCTCGTCGGCGTGCACGTCGACCAGCGCATGGCGACCGGAAAGCTGCGCGACTTCGCCGGAAAATTGTCCGGGCCCTTGCCGCGCCACCGGAACGACGTGGCCGCGCCCATCGCGCTGGCTGATCGAGAGGGCGCCCTTGAGGATGACGAACATTCCCGGCGCGGGCTCGCCTACGGCGAACAACCGCTCGCCCTTGGAATAGTGCTCGATCGTGCCGAAGCGTTTCATGCGCTCGATCTCGGGCTCGGTGAGCACCGGGAAGAGCTGATGCCACCGGCTTAAGATTCCCTCCGGCGGTGGCGGCGCGTCGTCGCCCATCCTACGCGGTGGCCGCTACTGGCGCGATCGGCGCTTCGCGGATCGGCAGATTGACCAGCGCCGCGATCAGCGCCAGGACCATGTCGGCGTACCACATCCACAGATAGTTGCCGTTGCGTTCGACGGCGAGTCCGCCCAGGTACGCGCCGAAGAATCCGCCGACCTGGTGCGAGAACAGGGCGAGGCCGAACAACGTCGACAGGTAGCGTACGCCGAAGAGCTTGCCGACCAGCGTGGCAGTCGGTGGGACCGTCGCCAGCCAGGTGAGCCCCAGCCCGACGGCAAAAATGTAGAAGGTCAATTCGGTTTTCGGGGCGACGAGGTACCAGCCGATCAGGGCCGCGCGCGATCCATACATCGCTGCCAGGATGTATTTGCTGCGGAATCGCTGGGTGCCCGTTCCTGCGAGCAGGCTTCCGACAATGTTGGCGAGGCCGATCAGCGCCAGCGACCAGCTCGCTACCGACGGCGGGAGGCCGCACAGATTCACTTCGCCGGGCAGGTGCGTCACCAGGAACGCGATGTGGAATCCGCAGGTAAAAAAGCCCGCGCTCAGCAACAGATAGCTGCGGTCGCCCATCGCTTCGAGCGCCGCCTGCCAAGGCGCCGAGCGAGTCGGCTCGGCTGCGTGACCGCGACGCGGAGGGCTCACCACGCGCACCAGCGGCAGGGCGCCGAGGGTGATCACGGCCAGCGACCACATCGCGCCCATCCATCCCAGCGCCTGGATGAGCGCCTGCGCCAGCGGCGCAAACACAAATTGTCCCAGCGAGCCGCCCGCATTGATGATGCCGGCGGATTTGCCGCGGTTGTCGGCGGTCAGGTGCTGTGCTGCAGCGCCGATGAGCACCGAGAAACTTCCCGCCCCTGCGCCGATGGCGGCGAGCAGGCCGAGCGAGACGATCAGTCCGAAGGTGGACGTCATGAAGGGTGTCAGCGCGGTACCCAGCGCGAGCACGAGGAGGCCCGCAACGAGCACCTTCCCCGCACCGTAACGATCGGCGACCGCACCGGCGATCGGCTGGATGGCGCCCCACATGAGCTGCCCGACCGCCAGCGCCAGGCTGATCATCGTGATGCCAAGGCCGGTGGAGCTGTTGAGCGGCGAGATGAACAATCCCAGCGACTGCCGCGCGCCCATGGTGACCATCAGAATCGCGGCGGAGGCGAAGGTGACCAGCCAGATTCTTTGCTTGGAGGATGTTGCGTTCATCGACCGGCGGTGTGCGAATCGTAAATCTGGATTATATGCGGTCATAATCCATGCAGGACTTGGCAGTACCTTCCCGAGTGAATCAATCCCCACGCGGAGATCAGATGCCGGACCGACCATCACTGCTCGACGAGCTTCGAACACAGTACGAGGCCGCGCGCCAATCCCCCCAATCTCACGCAGACACCGAGGGATTCCACGAGCTCGATGCGCGCATGCGCAAGACGTTCCGCTGGCTCGAGAAAGCCGTCACTTATCTCGATGGGCTCAAGCCCGCGATCGATCATCGCTTCGATCTGGGGCACGGACTCGTCTTCGAGTCGCCTCACTTCGAGCGCGGTTCGGTCGGGCAGCATGAGCGACGCATCGTGGGCTACCCGGTACTAGATGAAATAAATCTCTACTACGTCATCGCGGCGGCGAAGCCGCTCACGCTCACGGTTGCGCCCGGTGGTGTCGCGTCGGTCGAGAAGACTCTCGACGGCTCGGGACTGCAATACACGAGCCACCGCGTCGAAGCCGCCGACGGCACCCTGCGCACATGCGCCATTTCGGTCCCGCCGGAAATTCCGGCCGCGGTGTCGTTCCGCGCGGACTATCAGACGTCGCTCGTTGCGGTTGCGCTAGTCAACGTCGACCGGCTAGATCGCGTGACGCTGGAGTTCCACAGCCAGAAAATCGAGGAACCCGTTCTCGAAGCCCTCGTGAGGCTCATCCTGGGCAAGGATGCAGCGTTCCTTCGCAGCGCACCCCTGGCGGGACTTCATCCGCGCCCGCCGAACTGAGCAGCAACAGCGAGGGCGAGTCACTGCCGAAACAGAAGGCAGGTCAACCTTCCTCACGAAATTTTTTACGCGCTCATGTCGCGCTCCAACGCATCGACCAGTGCGCACAGCGCAACTCCGCACGGCGCTTCAAGTTTCAAGCTCAACATCGGATCGGCGCGCGTCCGCCCGAGATTGATCGCGGCGACGGGCTGCTTCGCGCTGAGCGCGCGCTCGCAGAATCGGTAACCCGAGTAGACCATTAATGATGAGCCCACGACCAGGAGCGCATCCACGTGGCTCATCGCCGTGAACGCGGCGTCGACGCGAGGGCGCGGAACATTTTCGCCAAAAAAGACCACACCCGGCTTGAGCATCCCTCCGCACTGAGGACACGCGGGAGACTCGAAGGCATCGATGCCGCCACGCTCAATCAGCGCATCGCCATCGGGCGCCGCAGTGAAGGCTTCGCGCGCAAACTCGGGATTACGCTCGATCATCGAGCGCTGCACCTCTTCCCGCGGAAAGCTTGCGCCACAATCGAGGCAACCGACATGCTCGAGCGAACCGTGAAGCTCGATCACCGTCGTGCTGCCCGCCCGGCCATGCAAACCATCGACATTCTGCGTGAGCAGCGTCTTCAGGTGACCGAGCGCCTCCAGTCGCGCCAGCGCGTAGTGCGCACGGTTCGGTCGCGCCTTCGCGACGTACGGCCACCCAAGCATGCTGCGCGCCCAGTAGCGCTTGCGGGCCCGGGTTGAACGCACGAACTCGTCGTAAAGCGTAGGAGGCGTGCGCTTCCACGCGCCATCGGCGTCACGATAATCCGGAATGCCCGAATCGGTGCTGACTCCGGCCCCCGAGAGCACCAGCAAGCGCGGATACTGCCGCACGAATCGGTACAGTGCGGCAGCACCATCGTTCCCGGTGCGGAGTGGCGGTGCGGGTAGCGTTATTTGCCGGGGTCCTTCTGGTCTGGAAACTTGTCGAATTCGACGTTGTACAAGCCGCCATTCACTTTCTCGACGCGCCGGATATACACGGTCTGCACCACATCACGCGTCTCGGGATCAATCATGATCGGACCGCGCGGGCTCATGATCTTCATGCCCTTGAACGCCGCCATCAGCTTTTCGGGGTCGGTCGACCCCTGCGTCTTCTTGAGCGCTTCGGCGATTGCGGCCATTCCGTCGTAACCCGCCGCCGCCATAAAGTTCGGGCGAAGCCGCGTGCCGTTGGTCTCGATGTAGGCCTTCTTGAAAGCCGTGTTCTCCGGCGAGTCGTGCGCGGCCGAATAATGGAAGCTGGTGATGATGCCCAGCGTCGGCTCGCCCATCGCTTCGAGCACACCGTCGTCGGTCAGGTCGCCGGTGGCGATGATCTTGATGCCGGCCTGCTTGAGACCTCGCTCCTCGTAGCCCTTGATGAAGGCGATCGTCTGGCTACCCGGCGGAAGGAAAACGAAAATCGCCTCCGGCTTCGAATCCTTGATCCGCTGAAGGAACGGGGCGAAGTCCGGATTGGCCAGTGGAGTGCGCACGCTGTCGACGATCTCGCCACCCGCCGCCTTGAACGCCTTGATGAACGCAGCTTCGGCGTCGATCCCCGGGCCGTAGTCGGAGACCAGCGTGAACACGCGCTTGACGCCGTTTTTCGCGGCCCATTGCGCGATCGGCTGCGCGTCCTGTGGAAGCGTGTGCGAAACGCGAACGATGTACGGCGACTTCGTCGTGATGATCGAGGTCGCCGCGTTCATGATCACCATCGGCTTTTTCGCCTCGGTCGCGACCGGCGCGACAGCCATCGCGTTGGGCGTGAGCCCGAAGCCGGCAAGGATGTCGACGTTGTCGCGCGTGATCACCTCCTGCGCAAGGCGCTTGGCGATGTCGGGCGCGGCACCGGTGGTGTCCTTGGTGATGAGCTCGATCTTCTTGCCGCCGAACACGTCTCCATTTTGCTTGAGGTAGGTCTTCATGCCTGCCAGGATCTGTCCGCCGTAGTCGGCGAAAGGTCCCGAGAACTCGGCAATCACGCCGATCTTCACGGTGCCCTGCGCCAGACAGGCGCCGGCGACCAGCATCAATGCGGTTGCGGCCAATGCACGCAGCGCGCGCTTCAGGATATACATCGCTTCCTCCTTGGGAATCTTGGTTATGGACAGCTCATGTGCGACGCGATGCGATCACGCGCGGGCGGGCGCTTCCTCGCGCCACAAACCCAGGGCTTTCTGCACCGGACGATCGGAATAGCTGAACAGCACCGCATCGGTCGCCGGGCGATGCGCGACCCGGCACCAAGATGGCACCACGAAAACATCGTGTGCGTTCCAGTCGAAGGTGCGATCGCCGACGATGCTCTGGCCGCGACCTTCGACCACGCAATAGACGGTGCCATCGGTCGACCGGTAGGGCTCCCCGCGAAAACCAACCGGTAGCCACTGCAGGAATGCACCGATGGTCGGCATCGGATAACCCCCGCTCGCCGGATTGACGTACTGCAGCTTGATACCGTGGCACGGATGTTGGTCGGCATGCCGGCGCAGCGTGTCCAGCGAGTCCCGGCTGCGTTCGTACGGATAGCTGAATACAGGCGTCGTTCCCGACGTCACGGCGTATTCCAGCGGCAGCATGTTGGCGCCGTAGCGTGCCAGCGCATCGCCTTCCGGCCGCGTGACGGGCTGCGACTCGTCCGGATGGCGCTCGGCGAATCCCGCATCGAAAAATGCGACGATCGGAATGTCCAGGCCGTCGAGCCAGACTACCGGATCCTTCCCGGGGTTGCCGTGGTCGTGAAACGTCCACGAAGGGGTGATGATGAAATCCCCCGGGCGCATCGTCGTGCGCTCGCCGTCAACCGCGGTGTACGCGCCTTCGCCCTCGATGATGAAGCGAAGCGCGGATTGCGTGTGCCGGTGACTCGGTGCGACTTCTCCGGGCAGGATCAGCTGCAGTCCCGCATACAGACTGTGCGTGATCGACGCGGCGCCGCGCAGGCCGGGGTTCTCGAGGATGAGGACACGTCGCTCCGCTTCGCGCGCGCTTATCAGCGTACCCGCCTCCATCAGATAGGGGCGCGCCTCGCTGTAGCGCCAGTGAGCCGGCAGGCACGGCGTCGCCGGCCGCTGCGGCACGAGATTGCCCAGCACTTCCCACAACGGCGTCAGGTTGTCGCGGTCGATGCGATCGTAGAACGCGCGGCGGTCGGCGCTGATTTCCGGCTCGGCGGCTGCCAGCATGCTGCACTCCTTCGTGAAAGCGACGCGCTTGCCGCATAAAGCTCGATGCACGGGTCGAGCGTGCGAGGCTACAGGTCCACGGCTCCGGTCGCATTATCGCGGTCGCACCGGGGGCGCGCAATTGCGGGCGCATCTGTCGAAGCGCTTTGCTATGATGCCGCTCTCGCGCTCCGTCCACCCGACCGGCGACCGTACCGCACTGCCATGCGCCGCCTGAGACGCGCAGAACTGCCTTATGACACCGCCGAGCTTGCCAGGTTTCTGATCGGCAAGTCGCTGGTGCACGATCACGCATCGGTCCGTCTCGCCGGGCGCATCGTCGAAACCGAAGCCTACGTCGTCGGCGACGCCGCCGGACACGCCTTCCGCGGACAAACCCCTCGCAACCGTTCACTGTTTCTTCGACGCGGTCACGCGTACGTCTATTTCGTGTACGGATGCTGGTTCGCGATCAACGTGAGCGCAGAGACGCCGGGCGTCGGGGCAGGGGTGCTGCTGCGTGCGCTCGAGCCCACCGAAGGCATTGACACCATGCGTCTGCATCGCGGCACGCAGCGTCTGCACGATCTCGCTCGCGGCCCCGGCCGGTTGGCGATGGCCATGGACATCGATCGGCGCCTTGACGGCGTCGACCTCTGTGGGTCCGGACCGCTCTGGCTGGGAAGCGCTCCCTTCCCGCCGGGGAAGATCGGGGTCAGCGTCCGAATCGGCATTTCCCGCGAAATCGACCGTAAGCTACGCTACTTCGAACGCGACAATGCCAACGTGAGCGGTCCGCGACACCTCGCCCGGTCCGCCCGAAGCATCCGCTGATGGCGTATCGGGATGAAATCGCGGCGCGGTACACTGGATCGCTGGGACACTATGCGAGCATCGTTGTCCAACACCGAGGGGACCTGATGTCCACAGACGCTGCCATGAGCGCGCGAGCGAGCGGCGCCGGTGTTCTCTATTACCGGCACAGGCTTCCTGTGCGCGTCATGCACTGGATCAATGTGATCGCGCTGACGCTGCTGTTCATGAGCGGGCTCAATATCTTCAACGCACATCCCTCGCTCAATTGGGGCAAATCCTCGTACGACGGTACGCCGGCGGTCCTCGAAATCAGGGCGCTCGAAAAGCCGAACGGCGAGTTGGTCGGCGTGACGCGACTGTTCGGTCATTCGTTCACGACGACCGGGTTTCTTGGCGCATCCAAGGACCGAAGTGGCGAAATGACGCCGCGCGCGTTCCCCTGGTGGCTTACCGTTCCCGACAACCAATGGCTGGCGATGGCGCGTCGGTGGCATCTTTTTTTCGCGTGGGTCTTCGTGATCAATGGCCTGTGCTTCGTCGCCTACTCGGCCCTCAGCCGCCACCTGCAGCGCGACCTCGCGCCCACTGGAAGCGAGCTGCGCGGCATCGGCGAGTCGGTGGTCGATCACTTAAAATTCAAGCATCCCACCGGCGAGGCCGCCAAGCGCTACAACGTGCTGCAAAAGCTTACGTATCTGGCCGTGATCTTCGTCCTGTTGCCGCTGGTCATTCTGATGGGGTTCGCGATGTCGCCGGGGATCAATGCCTTCTGGCCGGGCTGGGTGGACCTGTTCGGCGGGCGCCAGGCAGCGCGCGCGATCCATTTCATCGTTGCCTGGTTGCTGGTGGCCTTCGTTCTGATTCACGTGTTCGAGGTCATCGTCAGCGGTTTCTGGAATCACATGCGTTCGATGATCACCGGACGCTATCGCATCGATGCGGAGAAAAGTCATGAAGCGAAGCATTGAACCGGGTCGCCGGCGATTTCTCGGGACAGGACTGGCCGCGGCGGGCGGCGTCGTCCTGGCCGGCTGCGAAAAACTGTCTCAGAGCGAGTGGTTCCCGAAGATGCTCGGCGTCGGCGAAAGCCTGAATCGCCGCGTCCAGCAAGGCATCGGCGGACGCAGGAGCATGGCGCAGGAATTCACGCCCGCCGACATGTCTCCGCAATTCCGCAGCAACGGCACTGCGGTTCCCGATAACGAGGTGTATCAGGCGATGGCGGCGAAAAGGTTCGCCGACTACCAGCTCAAGGTCGATGGTCTGGTCGAGAAGCCCGCGGTGTTATCGCTTGCCGACGTGCGTTTGTTGCCCAGCCGGACGCAAATCACGCGTCACGACTGTGTCGAAGGATGGAGCGCGATCGCCAAATGGAAGGGCGCCAGATTGGCGGCGCTGCTCGAGCAGGTGAAGCCGGACGCCGGTGCTCGCTACGTCGTGTTCCACTGCGCCGATCCGATGGAAGCGAACCAGACCAGCGCTTACTACGAGAGCATCGACATGGACGACGCGTACCACGCGCAGACCATTCTGGCGTATGAGCTCAACGATGCGCCGCTGCCGGTCCCCAACGGCGCGCCGATCCGCCTGCGGGTCGAACGTCAGCTCGGCTACAAGCACGCCAAGTACATCATGCGTCTCGAGCTGGTGTCGTCTTTCGACAAGATCGGCGGCGGCAAGGGCGGCTACTGGGAAGACAACGGCTACGAGTGGTACGCGGGGATCTAGCGCCGTCACGCATCGCGAGCATGCCGCGCCGAGTTTCGTTGACGTCCCGGGGTCGGCGCATCCACACTGCGCGCTTTTGCCTGAAATGGCGCGCACATGCCCGAGGTACGGTTCGACCGCTTTTACCGCTACGCGGAGCTGACCGCGGTTCTGAAGGCCTTCGCCGACGAGTATCCGGCGCTGGTTACGCTGGAATCCATCGGCCAGAGCCATGAAGGGCGTGACATCTGGCTGCTGACGGTCACCCGTCGCGACACCGGACCGGCAACCGAGAAGCCAGCATTCTGGGTCGAAGGCAACGTGCACGCCACCGAGGTGGCCGCCTCGGTCGCATGCGTTTATTTCCTGAATCATCTAGTGGCGCATTACGGAACCGATCCGGAGGTGACGCGTGCGCTCGACACACGCGCCTTCTACATCTGCCCGCGCGTCAATCCCGACGGCCCCGAATGGGCGCTGTCAGACAAGCCGAAGTTCATCCGCTCGAGCACGCGTTCGTACCCGTTCGATGAGGATGCCATCGAAGGCCTCGACATCGAGGATGTCGACGGCGACGGCCGCATCCTTCAGATGCGCATTCCCGACACCAATGGGTTATGGAAGCCTCATCCCGAGGAGCCGCGGCTGCTGGTCCGGCGCAAACCCGCCGAAGTCGGGGGGACTTATTACCGGCTGGTCCCGGAAGGCACAGTCCGAGATTACGATGGCTTCACGTTAAAGATTAACAAAGCCAAACAGGGAATTGATCTAAATAGAAATTATCCGGCCCACTGGCGCCAGGAATTCGATCAGGTTGGGGCCGGGCCTTATCCGACCTCCGAGCCCGAGGTGCGCGCCCAGGTGACCTTCCTGACCTCGCATCTCAACATCTGCGGCGGGTCGAGCTTTCATACCTGGAGCGGCGTGCTTTTGCGTCCCTTCGATCACTCGCCGGATTCCGAGATGCTGGCAGAAGACTTGTGGACGTATCAGACAATCGGACAAGAAGGCACCGAGTCCACTGGTTACCCCGCCATCTCGGTGTATCACGAGTTCCGCTACCACCCGAAGCAGGTGATCGGCGGGACCTCCGACTGGCTCTACGACCACCTCGGGGCCTTTTCGTGGGTAGTAGAGATCTGGAGCCCGATGCGCGAGGCGGGCATCGACAAGTACCTCTACATCGATTGGTTTCGCGATCATCCCATCGACGACGACCTCAAGCTATTCCGCTGGAGCGAGCAAAAGGCCGGCGGCGCCGCGCACGTGGACTGGAAACCCTTCGACCATCCGCAGCTCGGCAAGATCGAGATCGGCGGCTGGAACCGGCTTCACGCCTTCAGCAATCCGCCGCCGCAGTTTCTCGAGCGCGAAGTCGCGCGCTTTCCGCAATGGCTGTTATGGCAGGCGCTGATCTCCCCGCGGCTCGAGCTGGTGACCGCAGATGCTACGCCGCTGGGCAGCGAAACTTGGCGCGTGCGCGTGGTGGTGCAGAACACGGGATGGCTGCCGAGTTACGTGAGCAAGCGAGCCCTCGAGCGCAAGATCGTACGCGGCGTGATCGTCGAAATCGAACTACCCGATGGCGCTGAGCTGGTTTCGGGAAAGCTGCGCGACGACGCCGGCCAGCTCGAAGGCAAGGCGTACAAGCACACCGGGATTTCGTTTTGGCCGGACTACCATGTGACCGACGACCGTGCGAAGATGGAATGGGTGGTGCGGGGCAGGGGAGGCGACCGCATCGCATTGACTGCCAGACACGAGCGCGCGGGCACGGTGCGCGCGACAATAGAATTGCGCTGAGCAATCTGCATCGGAGGGGGAGCGATGGCGAAAGTGTTGGGCCTGGGAGGCTTGTTCTTCAAGTCGCCCGATCCGGAAAAGTTGCTCGCATGGTACGCGCAGTGGCTCGGCATCGGTAACGGCAAGACGTCGATCGAGTTCCAGCCGTCGGAGATGCCGCCGAACGGCTTCGCCGTGTTCAGCCCCTTTCCCGCCAATACCGATTATTTCTCGCCCTCATCGCGCGCGTTCATGTTCAACCTGATCGTCGACGATCTCGACGGCGCGCTCGGGCAAGTCCATCTTGGCGGCGGGCAGGTCGTCGGTGAAATCGAGGAGCACGAGTATGGACGCTTTGGCTGGTTCATCGACCCCGACGGCAACAAGGTCGAGCTTTGGCAGCCGCCGGTGCCGGGGCGCGTCGGCCGGCCCTGAGCGAGTCATGAAGGGCGGTGTTTTGCTACGCGGTCTTGCGATCGCCGCTCTGCTCGCGGGATGCGCGCAACCGGCGACGACGGCGCGCGCCGGCCTGGAGCGCATCGAGCACATCGTCGTCATCTACGCCGAGAATCGCAGCTTCGACAATCTGTACGGGTTGTTCCCAGGCGCGGACGGCATCGCCAATGCCACCATCGAACAGATGACGCAGGTCGACTACGACGGAAAGCCGTTGCCGCACTTGCCACCGGTGTGGAAGGGCAACGCGCCCGATGCGGCATTCCCGCGCGAGCTGCCCAACAGACCGTTCCGCATCGATGCTCCGCCGGTAAACCAGCCTCTCTCGGCGAAGACGAGGGACCTGATCCACAAGTTCTACCCGCAGCAGGAGCAGATCAACGGTGGCCGCAACAATCGGTTCGCCGAGGTGTCCGACGCTGGCGCATTGTCCATGGGCTACTACGACGGTTCGCAGTTGCCGATGTGGAAATGGGCACAGGAGTACACGCTGGCGGATCACTTTTTCATGGGAGCCTTCGGCGATTCGTTTCTCAACCACTTCTGGCTGATCTGCGCGTGCACCCCCGTGGATGCCGACGCGCCAGCCGCGCTGCGCGCACAGCTCGACGCGCGTGGATGGCTCAAGCGACGTTCTGACTCGCCGCCGTCCGCGCTCGATGGTCCCGCAGCCTTCACCCCGGGAGAATTCACGCCCGACGGTTATGCGCTGACCACGGCGTATCCACGCTATCAGCCCAGCCGCGTACCGCCTGCAAAGGGAGGCGACCCGCGCTTCGCCGGCTCCGCCGCGTACACCCTGCCGCCGCAGACCATGAAGACGATCGGAGACACGCTCTCGGCGAAAGGCGTGACTTGGGCGTGGTACGGCGGTGCTTGGGATCTCGCACTCAAGGACGGGATGCAGGACCCGGCGGCGAAGCGCATGATCATTTACAACAACGAGCCCGGCGCACCTTACTTCGTCGTGCATCACCAGCCGTTCAATTATTTCGCGCGCTATGCGCCGGGGACACGCGAGCGCGAGGAGCATTTGAAGGATTACCTCGACCTGGTTGCCGGCATCGGACGCGGCGAGCTGCCGCAGGTGGCTTTCTACAAGCCGCAGGGCACATTCAACGAGCACCCGGGCAACACCGACGTCCTGTCCGGAGATATCCACATCAGTGAGTTAGTGTCCAGACTGCGCGCGAGTCCGCTGTGGGCATCGACGGTGATCATCGTCACTTACGACGAGAACGGCGGATTCTGGGATCACGTTCCGCCGCCGGCGGGCGACCGCTGGGGGCCCGGCTCGCGCGTTCCGGCGATCATCATTTCGCCCTTCGCGCGGCGCAACTACGTCGATCACACGAGCTACGACACCACGTCGATCGCCAAATTCATCACGGTGCGATTCGGGCTCGAGCCGTTGCCCGGCGTGCGCGCGGGAACGGGTGATCTGACCGCGGCGCTCGACTTGGGGCGTTAGCCCGCTGCAGCGATTTACAGTATCGCGCGGGTGTCGGGTGCGGCCACCGCGCCGTCCGATGTAACCCTGAACGCCTCGCGAATCCCGCTGCGCGCCTGGTCCGCCATCGTTTCATACGCGCGCTCGAGCGCACGGGCGGTCGCGGTCGTGTCGAACAATGCGCTGCTGCGTCCGGCGCTGGCGAGATGCAGACGATAGCGGGCGAGTTCGACGCCATTGCCTGCCAGCGCCGTCGCACGCGCGACGTAGCCATCGACATCGGGTGCGATCAACTCGGGCAATCCCACCGCAGTGAGGAGACTGGCTGCCACTCTCCCGGCAAAGGTCTCGCCAAGCCACGTCAGCACCGGGCAGCCTGCCCATAGCGCGTCGCTCGCCGTCGTGTGCGCGTTGTACGGCCAGGTGTCGAGAAAAAGGTCCGCCCTCCGGTAGAGTCCGAGGTATTCCGCATGCGGACGGCGCGCGGCAAACACGATGCGGGTTCGCGCGATCCCGCGCGACTCGGCTTCGCGCCAGATGTTTTGTGCAGAGATGTCAGCGGCTTCATCGAAGGCTGCGCGAAGTACCCACAAAGCGCTGTTGGGCACCGCGCTCAGAATGCGCGCCCACGCGTCGAGAACCTCCGGGTTGATCTTGTAGGTGTGATTGAAGCTGCAGAATACGAACGCGTCCTGGGGAAGGCCGAGTTCGTCGCGTGTCGGTGCCTCGGCGACGATGCGCGCGCGATCGTTGACCTGGTAGGACGCCGGCAGCTGGACCAGCGTTTCGTCGTAGTCGGGCGCATGCTCGAACGGCGTGACGATCGCATCGCCGATCAAATAATCGATGAATGAGGCGCCCATGGTTCCTGGATAGCCGAGGTAACTGACCTGCAGCGGGGCAGGGCGCAACGCGAAGACCCCGGTCACCGCCCCATTTGCGTGGCCGTTGAGATCGACAAGCACGTCGATGCCGTCGGCGGCGATCTGTGCGGCGAGTTTGCGATGGGGCCAGCCGTGCACATCGACGAAGCGATCGAAGCCCGACTCGAGGCGCGCACGCATCGGGCTTTGATCGCTCGCGCCGGTGGAATAGCCGAACACGGCGCATCGCGTTCGGTCGTGCGCCTCGAACAATCCGGCCGCAAGGACGGCGGTCGCGTGCTGGTGAAAATCGGCGGAGACGTATCCGATGCGCAGACTGCCCTGCGCCGGCTTGCGCTGAGGGCGTATCAGCGCCGGATGCGCCGTGCTCCACAGCTGGGCGCATTGCTTCTGCTCGGCGCGGGTGGAAGGGTCGCTCAACTGGCTGAACGGCGAAAGCCCGATCAGTCCCGCGGAGACGCACTCGCGAAATCTCGCACGCAGCGCATCGAGATCGCTCCAATCCACGAGCTGCTTGTTCAGGAACAGGAGCTCCGAGAGCGCCGGCGCGAAGGACGGGTCGAGCGCGAGCGCGCGGCGCAGTCCGCCAGCCGCCTCGACCATCCGACCGCGGCGATGGTCGAGTTGAGCGCGCTGGAAGTGCAGCTGCGAGGCCGCCGGCTCGTGTTCGCGGTTGGCGAGCGCTACGCCAAGGGTGGCGCTCGCTTGGTCGAGCTGGCCCAGCGACTCCTCGATCTGCGCCTTGAGTCCTGCCGGGCGGATGGCTGTGGGATCCGCTTCCGCTGCCCGCTTAATTGAAGCCAGCGCTTCGTCGATGCGCCCCTGCGCCTGCTGGCACAGCGCCATGTTGAACAGCGTCGTGACGTTGTCGGGGTCGATATTTAGCGCGCGGCGCGCGGTCGCCTCGGCGTCGGCGGCACGACCCGCAGCCAGCAGGAGGGCGACGCGATTGTTCAGGATCACCGGATCGCGCGGCTGGTGACGAAGTGCCTCGTTGAGCGCCCCGAGCGCCTTGTCGTAGCGACCCTGCGCCTGATAGACCAGAGCAAGGTTGCACCACGCGTCGGCGGCGCGTGGATCGCTCTGCAGCGAGTGCTCGATGCGCGTGATCGCATCGTCCAGCTTTCCGGTCTGGAAAAGCAGGACGCCCGAGTAATGCAGCGTCTCCGCGTGCAGCGGCCAACGCTTGAGCAGCTGGTCGTAGGCCTCCAGCGCCTGCGTCACCTCGCCCTTGCGGTGGAGCTCGAATGCGCGCTGGAACATCGCGCCGGGCTGCTCGTTCATTGTGAAACGCGCGTTGCGGAGAAGCTGCGAAGTTTACCGAATCGATCGAATGATGCCGCCTGCATCCGCCGTATGGACCGTCTGATCCAACGTGCTACCATCGGCGGTAACGTACGTACCGTCAATTTCGGGAGCACGCAGATGCCGCCAAAAGGGCCTCAGTCGCGGACCGTACGCAGACCTGCCGAACGCGTCGCAGCTCCAACTACTCAGGCGAAAGCGAAGCGGCTGTCGCCGGCATATGCGCTAGCCTGGCTGCACCGTATACCGAATTCGGCCTTTCCGATTCGCTCTCGGGACGACATGGCCGCCAAGATCTCGACGCTGCTGTTCGCGCGCCCGCCGAGGGAAGCTCAGGGGGGCGGCCACGGCCTCCCGGCCGGCGCGCAGCAGAACCCCCGCAAAAAGAAGGGCGCGCGCTGAGTTTGTTCGCCAAGGGAGGAACACATCCATGGGCCTCTGGTATCAGAACGGCTATACCGACCCGGTCTACGTCGCGATGCTGTGGTTTGACTCGGGCTGCAGTGGGCAGCCTTGGCGCAAGAGCGGCTGGTACCTAGTCGCGCCCGGCTCGTCGGTCGAGATCGTCGGCGCGAATCTGAAGACGATCCCCGACTCCAATTTCGCTTGGTTCGCGCAGGCCGATTGGGCCGATGGGCCGTGCTGGTCGGGCGACCCCGCGCATAACTGGTACGCGATCCCGCACAACGCTGCGTTCAATCAATGCTATTTGGACAACAGCGGCTGCAACGCCGCCTATCCGTTCAATGCGGGGACGCTCGGCAGATCCTCGATCGACTGGACCATCGTTCTGCTCCAGTCCGGTGTGGCCGGACGCGGCTTCCAGGGCTGCTCCTACGGCATGGCAGGGCAGCCGACTGCCCACCTCCTGAACTCACCGTCCCGGCGCAGCAGCAGTCCAATTGGTGCTGGGCGGCGGTCGCGACCGGCGCGGCCCACTACTACAACAGCACCAGCACGGTCACCCAATGCCAAGTGGTCAATGCCCAGCTCGGACGGACTGATTGCTGCAAGAACCCCGGTTCCACTAATTGCAATGTCACCGGCTACGTTGATAAGGCGCTGACCTTTGTCGGTCATCTCAAGTCAGAGCAAAGCTCTGCGGCGACATATTCCGCCGTTTCCGAAGATTCTATGGTTCATG
>Ga0207700_10000036_pt1 | contig 119429 bp, 81 predicted proteins | sample LARL82metaG_FD_184348 | JGI IMG/M metagenome (GOLD analysis project Ga0207700, IMG submission 184348) | Corn, switchgrass and miscanthus rhizosphere microbial communities from Kellogg Biological Station, Michigan, USA - LAR L8-2 metaG... | ecosystem: Host-associated > Plants > Roots >...
GTTCGGCTTGTCGCCCCACGCGCCGGTGGACTGGTCCTTCTGGCGCGTGTTCACGGCGATGCGGAGCTTGCAGACCGCGGTGCCGCTCGGCGTGTGCCGCAGCTCGGGATCCTTGGTGAGATTTCCGACGAGGACGACTCGGTTGATGTTCGCCATGGTGTTCCTTTCTCGCTCGCGGGCGTCGAAGACCGAGCCTACTCCGCCTCGGGGACGGGCGCGGTACGCGCGCCGGCGTGCGACCCCGAGACCTGCCGGACGGCCATGTGCCTCATGACCCCGTCCGTGATCTTGAGCACGCGCGAGATCTCGTCCAGGGTCTCGGGGGTCGTCTCGAACGTGAGCAGGCGGTAGACGCCCTCGCCCTTGTGGTCGATCTCATAGGCGAGCTTGCGCCGCCCCCAGATGTCCTCGTTCGCCCAGCTTCCGCCGCCTCGCTCGACGAGCTCGCGGGTGCGCGCGACGACCTCGGCCTGGCGCTCCTCCGGGAGCTCCGGGTCGAGCATGAGCAGAATCTCGTACGCAGTCACGTTCCCGAACCCTCCTTCCCTCGGTCTCAGGCGGCCTCGCCGGCAGGCGCCGCTCGGGAACGGACGGCGCGAGGCGAGGCAGGAAGAGGCGGCAGTGTAGCATCGGCCGGTGCGCCGCCTGCTCACGCTCCTCTCCGGCGCGATCGCCGGCTTCGGGCTCTACCGGTTGCTTGCGGGGAGGCGCCCGGCGCCCGTCTACGAGGGCCCACCCGCGCCCGAGCCGGAGCCGCGGGACGACCCGCGGGCCGAGGAGCTGCGGGCCAGGCTCGCCGAGGCGCGGACGATGGTCGAGGAGCGCGAGGAGTTCGAGGCCGCCGAGACGCCGGTCGACCGCGCCGAGCCCGCACCCGAGGTGGACGAGCGGCGCAGGCGCGTCCACGACGAGGGTCGGCGGGCGGCCGAGCGCATGCGGCGCAGGCCCGGCCGGACGTAGGCCTCGACGCCGGCGACGAGGCCGCGGGCGACGCGCTGCCGGTACGTGCCCGACTCGAGCCGGGCGTGCTCGGCCGGGTTCGTCAGGAAGCCCGTCTCGACGAGGATCGCGGGCACGTTCGCCCAGTTGAAACCGGTGAGGTCGCTGCGCGGAACGAGGCCGAGGTCGGCGGCGCCGGTCGCGCGCACCACGCTTCGCTGCACGTCGCGCGCCGCGCGCAGGCTGCGCACGTAGATGTCGTCCGTCCAGCCGCGGTGGAGGGCGGGGTAGAGCGTCGAGACCCCGTGGGAGCGCGGGCTCGCCGACCCGTCGGCGTGGATCCGGAGCATGAGCGCCGCGTGGCGGACATTGCAGAACTGCGCCCGCGCGACGTTGCCCCCGTTCCGGTAGCGGAAGGTCGTGCCGGTTCGGGTCATGGCCACGCGGTAGCCGGCGCGGAGGAGGAGCGTGCGTGTCCGTAGCGCGATAGCCAGGTTGACCTGCGCCTCGCCGGCCGCACCGCCGCCGTCCTTGATCTTCGTCACGTGCGACCCTGGCCCGATCGGCTCGGTCTGCGCGCCGATCGCGGGCGGCGTTCCGTGGCCCGGGTCGAGGCAGATGAGCGCGGCGGCGGCGAGGGAGGCGAGGGCGGCCACGCGCCGCATCGTCGCACAAGCTTCTTAAAGCGCCGAATTCGACACTTGCCGAAGGTATTTCCTAGCTGCTCTTTTCTTACTCGATTGACTCGTCAATCAACCGTTAGCGCGCGAATACCGAGGTTCAAGATTTTTGAAAAAAGCACCAGTTCGCGTTTGATAGTTGCTGGGGAAGGGGACGAATGCGCGTCCGGCCCCTCGCCGTGACGCATCATCCAGCTTCGTTTCAAGGGGGAAGCATGGCTCGAACGACCCTCGCGAGGACCGTCGCGTTCGCCTGCGCGACGGCGGCCCTCCTCGCCCTGTCCCTGCCGGCCGCCTCGCGCGCCGACGGCGACGGCATCCAGCTCGTGCCGAACACGGCCGTCCTGCTCAGCAACACGGGCGGAGGCGGCGGTGGAAACGGCGGCAACTCGAGCTCGGCCTCGTCGGCGACGAACATCTTCGCGCCGGCCTCGTACGTCGACTACCACGAGCTCGGCGGCGAGCCGACGACGGTGGTCGACCGGTACCCGTTCGCCGCCGGCTCGTTCGGCGGCGGTCCGACCTACCGCGACCTCGTCTACGTCTCGAACCCGCTCGGAGTCGGCTTCCCGGGCTTCAGCGAGTTCTACAAGTCCTCCGACGGCGGCACGACCTTCCGCGTGCCCTCGCACAACCCGTTCTTCACCGAGCCGAACGGCACCGAGGCGTCCGGAGGGGGCGACTCGCACCAGGCCGTCGGCCAGACGACCCACAGCGTCTTCTTCGTCGACCTCTCCGGCGGCTGCGTGACGATGAACATCTCGCGCGACCTCGGCGAGACCTTCTCCAGCAACAAGCTCGGCTGCGAGGCGAACCCGGGTGCCATCGACGACCGCGAATGGGTGGCGGCCGACGAGACCGGCGGCCTCCAGAACGTCTACATGACCGTCAACAACGACACCGGCTGCCTCGTCACGACCACGCCGGGCTGCGCGATCGTCTTCGTCAAGAGCACCGACGACGGCGGCGCGAACACGCCGGCCGACTTCGCTGCGGCGCCGTGCAACGACGCGACGGCGTTCAGCTTCCCGGGCCTAGCGACCCTCGCGCCGAGCGCCTGCCCGGACCCGACCGACCCGAACTTCTACATCGCGGGCTCGATCGTCGCCGATGCGTCGTCGAGCTCGTCCCACCAGCACAGCCTCTACATCCCGTTCGCGCGCAACGTCAGCGGCGACTTCCAGATGTGGGTGGCGATCTCGCGCGACCAGGGGAACTCCTGGACCCGCCAGCTCGTCGCCGACCTGGGGGCGCACGACCCGGCGAACATCTTCCCCGACCTCACGATCGACACGGCCGGGAACCTCTACTACACCTGGTCGCAGACGCAGCGGACGGCCTCCGACCCGGCCAACCAGGGCGAGACCGACGTCTACTACACGTACTCGACGAGCGGCGGGGCGACCTGGGTGCCGCCGATCGACCTCACCGGCGGGGCGAACGACTCGGCCGTGTTCCCGTGGATGGTCGCAGGCAGCCCCGGCCAGGTCGACCTCGTTCTCTACAAGGCGAACACCGGCCTGAACCCGAACATCGCGTTCTACGACGCGAACGGCAACTCGTGCACCGAGGGTGACCCCGGCTGCAATTCGAACACGACCGTCTGGAACACGTACTTCGGGCAGTCGCAGAACGCGCTCAACCCGGGAGCGAACTTCAAGCTCGTTCAGATCTCCGACCACCCGATCCACACGGGCGGGGTCTGCACCGCCGGCATCGCCTGCCAGAGCTCGGCGCAGCAGAACCGCGACCTGCTCGACTTCCTGACCATCGACGTCGACCACACCGGCGCCGCGTACACGACCTGGGCCAGCGACAACGACTCGCGCCACGACACACGGCAGTTCTTCTCCCGGCAGCTCTCCGGCAACAGCGTCTTCAAGGGCCAGAACATCTCCGCGATGAGCTCGTACCCGATCACCGACCACGCGGTCACGGATCCGGCCGGTGACGTCTTCGACGCGACCGGCGCGCCTGCGTCCTCGTGTCCGGCGCTGGACATCCTCGGGACGAGCGCGCAGCGGAGCGGCGACCTCCTGACGGTGACGCTGACCCTCAACGCCCCACCCACCTCTGTCGCCGCGATCGCTTGCTCGAAGGCGTCGGCGACCGGCGGCCTCTGGGGCGCCGAGTTCTGGGCGGCCTCGAACCCGGTCGGGAACACGGCCGAGTTCAACAACGACAACTTCTACATCGCGTATCGCGACAACCCGGCCGACGGCGGGCCGGGTGTCGAGGCCGGCGCGATCAACTCGATCTCGCCCACCTTCACGCACGACGAGTTCAACCGCTACGAGGCGGGCACGCCGGCGGCGGCCGGCGGCACGTGCTTCGCGGCGCTGCCGCCGACGCCGTGCACCGTGACCATGACGGCGAGCCTGACGGGCCTCGGCGTGAAGTCCGGGAGCATCCTCGCCTCGGTGAGCGGCTTCTCGGTCTACTACTTCGGCAGCGAGCAGCAGCCGCCGGGGCTGCGGATCCCGCTCGGCACGTCGAACCTCGCCGACGCGGCGACGCCGTTCGACGTGAATGGCACGGGGACGACCCCGTAGTGAACGAACGATGGAGAGGGCCGCTCCGCGGCCCTCTCCGCTTCTGGAGGTAACGATGAGACGACTCATCTCGCTGGGCGCCGTCCTCGGGGCGCTCCTGTGGGCCGGCGCCGCGACCGCGGCGACCGGCTTCACGACGCAGGTCTCTCCGCCCGACCAGACGAACGCAACCGAGCCCTCGGTCGCGGTCGACCATTCCGACGGCACGGTCTGGGTCGCGTGGCAGGCGAGCGGCACGAACGTGGCGCGCTCCGACGACGGCGGCCGCAGCTGGACGCACGTCCTGACCGAGAACGACATCGGCGACGTCGACATCCGTGTCGGCGGCCCGACCAACTGCGTCACCGACGCGCTGCTCGGCATCGGCTGCGTTCCCGGCACTCACCGCGTCTACGTCAGCTCGCTCGAGGAGACACCGCTTCCGCTTCAGACGCACGTCGCGTTCTCCGACGACCGCGGCGCGACCTGGACGACGAACGAGGTCGCAGCGGTCAACCCGTCGTTCATCGACAGGCCGTGGATGGCCGTCTATCCGAGCCCGACCGACGCGAATCAGGACCAGGTCTACATCGCCTACCACGACTTCACGGTGAGCCAGATCGCCGTGTCCACGTCGAACGACGGAGCCGAGACGTTCGGGCCGTCGATCGACGTCGAAGGGAACAACCCGGTCGCCGAGGCGAACTCGTTCTGCAACACCGTCCCAAGCGACATCGAGGTCGATCCGGCGACGGGCGAGGTCTACGTCCAGTGGATCACGGGCGACCCCGTTCAGAACACGACCGGCGGCTGCAACATCTCCCAGAACGAGGACTTTCACCAGGTCTGGGTAGCGCACTCGCCGCCCGGCGGTCTCCTCTGGGACTCGCACCTTGTCGCGGACACGGGGGCGACGACGAACACCGACGAGATCTTCGCCACGCTCGGAGTCGACACGGCCGGCAACGTCTACTCGGTCTTCCCGGATAACATCTTCGCGCCGGATCACTTCGACATCTGGCTCAGCCACTCGAGCGACAAGGCGCAGACGTGGTCGCAGCCGGCGAAGGTCTCGAGCGACAAGGGCACGCACTACTTCCCGTGGATCGCCGCCGGCTCGAGAGGCCGCGTCGACTTCATCTGGCTGAACACACCCGACTACACGCCGAGCGATGCCGAGCAGTCGCCGTGGTGGACGTACTTCGGCCAGACGATCGACGGCACCGACGCCGTGCCCAAGTTCAGCCAGACGTCGGCCTCCTCGAGCGTCATGCACGTCGGCGGGATCTGCACGAACGGCATCTTCTGCACGCTCAACAGCGGGAACCGTGACCTCGCCGACTCGATCTCGATCGCGATCGACCGCGGCGGCAGCGCGGCGCTCGTCTGGACCGACCAGGGCCGCGTGCTGCACGGCCCGACCCACATCACCTACGGCTGCACCACGTCCCAGCAAATCGCCTACGCGGGCGCGAACCAGGGGCTCAGCTGCAAAGGCCCGGCGAAGTAGGAGAAAGACGACGAGGCCCGGCTCCAGGGCGCCGGGCCTCGCCTCGGACACGACGCTTGCGGCCAACGTCGCGTCCTCCACGGAGGGTCTCCCCTCCGGGAATCGTCGCGCGTCAAAAGCGCGCTGCGGGCGCGCTGCCGCAAAGACGCCTGAGCCCCGGAACTCTTTGTCGAGTAATCCCCCCTAAGGATGTCGTCGACTGCTGCTAGGAACCAGTTCGCCTACCCTAGCGGTTCGGATTCAAACCGGCCCAGACCGGTGCCTTCGACCATCGCTCCAGGCGCGCCGTCGTCCGCTCGAGCTCGGCCTGCGTGAGGCGGTAGGGCTCGGCGAGCGGCACCTGCTCGACGATCGGCGTCGGGTCGAGATCCTCGAGCGCGAGCAGCGTGTAGCGGAGCGGGAGGCCGTGCGCGACGACGAGGATCGTGCGCTCGGGCCGCCCGAGGACACGGCGGAACCCGCGCACGTAGCGCGCTGCCACCTCGGCGCGGCTCTCGCCACCGGGGGGCGCCTCGCTCGGGTCGCGTTCGGCGGCCCACACCCGATACTCGTCGAACAAACGGCCTTCGAACTCGCCGAAGCGGACGTCGTTGAGCTCCGGGACGACGAGTCGCGGGATCTCGCGCCCGGCGAGCGCCAGGTCGGCGGTCTGGCGCACGCGGACGAACTCGCTCGTGATGCAGAGGTCGATCGGCTCGTCCGCGAGGTGCTTGCCGAGCCGGCGCGCCTGCTCGCGCCCGATCTCCGTGAGCCCCTGCGGCTCGTCGGGATCGCCGTTGACGAGCCCGGCCGCGCTGAGCTCGCTCTCGCCGTGCCGGGCCAGGATCGCCGTCTCCACGGGCGTATTCTTCGTTCCCGTGCGGTCGGTGGGCCTGATTGCGATCGCCGCGGGTGCGCTCGCGCTCGCCGGCTCGGCGTCGGCGTCGCGACTGGCGACCCCGGCTGAGCTCAAGGCAATGGCGCGGGCCGGGTTCGAGACCGGCGTGGGCAACTTCATGGTCTGGGCTCGGGTCTCGACGCGGGACGAGCATTACGCGATCTACTACGCCAAGCGGTGCGCGGTCACCGCAACCTGCGGGGGCCAGACGCGACCGACCTACGGCTTCCTGCTGCACAGGCGGAGGACGGCTGCGCGATCGCCTTGGCAGCTCCTGGCACAGGCGCAGCTTCGGCCGCCGTACCGGCCCGAGATCACTCGCCTCTGCCGGGCGGAGCCGAGGCGGGTGCGCGCGGACCTGCTCGGCGCGATCTGTCGCTAGACGACGCGAATCATCCCCCCGGGGGATGCCACGTGTCGCGGTTCGCGCTGATGCTGGGCGAGTAACCGTCTGACCAGGGGGTCTCTCGATGTTCGCTCGCCGTCCGCTCGTCCTGCTCGTTCTCGTCCTCGTCTCGCTAGGTGCGGCCTCCGCCGCGCACGCGGCCTTCCCGGGCCCGAACGGGCGCATCGTCTTCTCGAGCAACCGCCCAGACGTTCATGTGGGCTCCTCGATCTCCGAGATCTACTCGGCGGCGCCGGACGGGAGCGATGTCAAGCGGCTGACCTGGACCCCGTTCGACTGGGAGCAGAACCCGACCTGGTCGCCCGACGGCTCGAAGATCGCCTACGAGGCGCCGGTCAACGGAAGGTTCTACGTCTTCGTCATGAACTTCGACGGCAGTGGCCAGACGCGCGTCTCGCCCAACGTCGCCTCGTCCTTCACGGATACGGATCCGACCTGGTCGCCGGACGGGACGCAGATCGCGTTCGGCAGCACGCGGAGCGGGGGCTGGAACATCTGGGTCGTCAACGTCGACGGCAGCGGCCTGCACCGGCTGAACGACCACTTCGGCATCGAACCCACCTGGTCACCCGACGGTGCGCACATCGCGTACGTCGACAACGACACGATTCGCGAGATGAACGCCGACGGGAGCGGCGACCACGTTCTCTCGGCGCCAACGCCGGACCGGTACGACGACAGCCCCGACTGGTCGCCGGACGGGAGCAGGCTCGCCTTCGCGCAGCGGAACTTCGACGGAACGGCGAGCGCCATCTACTCCATCGCCGCCGACGGCTCCGACAAGCGGCAGCTGACGAGCGGCGCCTATGCCGACTACCGCCCAGCGTGGTCGCCCGACGGCTCTAAGATCATCTTCGACCGGCGGAAGCCCGTGACCGGCGACCCCCAGCTCCAAGTCATGAACGCGGACGGGAGCGGCGAGTCGCAGCTCATGTCGTCGACCGGCAGCGACATGAACGGGAGCTGGGGCACGTCGACGGTGAGCCCGAACGTGTCGCCGCCGGAGGCGCCCCAGATCCAGATCTTGAGCCCCGAGGACGGAGGCCTTTACCTCCCGGGAGACGGCACCCCCGCGATCTACCTTTGTGCCTCCGAGGTCTCCTTCGTCATCTCGTGCGAGGGGAACATCGGGTTCGGAGCGCCGATCGCCGCGACCCCAGGCACGCACAAGCTGACCGTCACCGCAACCGACTTCGAGGGCAGGCAGAGCGTGGCCAGCGTGACCTACACGATCTTCGGCGACCCGGTGCCGGATCAGACGGCGCCGACGATCACACTCGGCACGCCCGCCGACGGCGCGACGTACGCCCTGGGTGAGAGCGTCACCGTCCACTACTCCTGCGCCGACGAAGACGGCGGCTCCGGCCTTGTGTCCTGCAACGGGCCGGTGCCGGACGGGTTCCGGCTCGACACGAGTCACGTCGGCACGTACACGTTCCGGGTCTCGGCCGCTGACGAGGCCGGGAACACGGCGAGCGCCACCTCGACGTACCAGGTCGTCGACCGCACGCCGCCGTCGATCGCGATCACGATCCCGGCCGACCACGCGATCTTCACCCTCGGCCAGTATGTGCCCGCCGACTACACGTGCTTCGACCAGGCGGGCGGCTCCGGCCTCGCGTCCTGCGTGGGCCCGGTTGCGGCGGGCGCGGCGCTCGACACCGCGAGCGTCGGCGACAAGACCTTCGCGGTCACCGCCTCCGACGGGGCCGGGAACGTCGCGCACGCCTCGCGCTCGTACTCGGTCGTCTACGACTTCAGCGGCTTCTTCGCGCCCGTGAGCGCCGCCTACCCCGCGACGAACCCGCTCCCGGCCGGCGAGGGGATCCCGCTCAAGTTCCAGCTGCACGGAAACCAGGGACTGGACGTCGTCGTCGCCGCATCGACGGTGTGGACGCCGTGCGGAGGCGGAGACACAACGCCTGCGCGCGGCACGCTCTCGTACAACGTGCCGAACGACCGGTACACGTACTTCGTCGCGACCGACAAGGCGTGGAAGGGGACCTGTCGCGACCTCGTGCTCACGCTCCGCGACGGCACGAGCCACCGCGCGAGGATCGCGTTCGGCTAGCGAGCCGCCAGGCCCTGGTCGCGCATCGCGCGCCGGTAGGCGACGGCGACGGCGTCGAAGCGCAGGTGCAGCTCGGCCGCGAGGTCGAACGGCACCCGCTCGGGTCGCTGCGACTCGACGACGCGCTGGTCCTGGCCGAAGATGACGTTCTCGAACTCGACGAGCACCTCGTCGGGCTGCTCGAAGTTGTAGTTCCGGCCGATCGTGAGGTAGCCGGCGCAGCGGTCGGCCGCGACCGGCTGGGAGGCGAAGAAGTAGACCATGCCCTCGTCGCCGCCCCAGCCGAGGCGCAGGACGATCGTGTACGGCAGATGGAGTTGGTAGCGGTTCCGCCGCACCGGCCGCTCGCGCTCCTCGTTCGCGAAGACCGGGAAGTCGTCCGTGTTCGGCGCCTCGGGCCGGACGATCTCGTAGCGCAGGACATGGCCGTCGGTCTCCACCTCGTGCCGCGGCACGACCGGCCGCTCCGGGTCTCCGAGCAGGCCCGGATGGACGAACGGGAAGTGGCCGAAATCGGTGAAGTTCTCGACCTGGCGCGACGCGTCGCAGCGCCACTCGTACGGGCCGCAGAGGACGGTGCGCCAGCCTTCCGACTCGAGCCCCGGCACCTCGGGGAGCGGCCAGCGCGGCTCGTCGAGGGCGACCCATACCAGCCCGTAGCGCTCCTCGCAGCGGAACCGCTGAGCGCGCGCCTTCCGCGGAATCCGCGTCGGGTCCTCGAGCTGCGGGATGAGCGTGCAGGCGCCGTCCGTCCCGTAGCGCCAGCCGTGGTAGGGGCAGACGATCTCGTCGTCCTCGACCGAGCCGAGCGAGAGCGCGGTGCCGCGGTGGATGCAGAGGTCGGAGAAGGCGTGCGCCGTCCCGGCCGTGTCGCGCCAGAGGACGAGCGGCTCGTCGAGGAGCGTCGCGGCGCGCGGCTCGCGGCCGAGGTCACGTGAGAACGCGACCGGGTGCCAGCAGGCCCGCAGCGCCGACTGGAGGCCGACCGCCGAGGGAGAGGTCACGGCGCCGATGCTAGTGCGGTCACGGCGTCGTCGAGGTCGGCGGCGACCGCGTCGGCGACGTACACCGTCCAGGGGTGCGGCGGCGTTCCGCCCGTGTACGCGACCACCCGCTTGCCGGCGCCGTGCGCGTACCACGCTTCCATCGCGGTGCCCTCGTCGGGATGCGTGAACGCGGCGAGGACGGCGTCGCAGGAGTCGATGTCGGCGAGGTCGCCGCTCACGATCTCCGCCTCGCGGCCCTCCGTCCGGCCGCGGAAGTCGCGCCGCATCGGATCAACCGCCTCCCAGCCCGCGGCGTGGACGAGCTCGGCGGCGCGGCGGCGGTACTCCTCCGCGAAGGGTGGTCCGGCGAGGTAGACGCGCACGTCGCCTACAGTTTCGCCCGTGACCTCAGAGTTCGTCGCTCTCGGCCACGCGGGGAGCGAGGCCTACGCCGGCCTCGAGACCTTCCCGAACCCGGGCGTGGCCGAGGTCGAGATGACGAGCGACGAGCTGACCGCGATCTGCCCGGTCACGAGCCAGCCCGACCTGTACACGGCGACGATCGCGTACCGCCCGCGCGCACTCTGTCTCGAGTCGAAGTCGCTCAAGCTCTACCTCGCGCGCTTCCGGAACGAGGGCGCCTTCTGCGAGGCACTGGCGGTCCGGATCAGGGACGATGTCGCCGCGGCGCTCGAGGTGGACGCCGACGCAGTCCGCGTCACCCTCCGGCAGAAGGCGCGCGGCGGGATCACGATCACCGCGACTGCTTAGCTCACGATCGTGCCGTCCTCGACCTCGCGGTCGGGACGGAGCAGCACGAGCCCTGCGGAGTGAGAGCGGGCCGCGAGGATGAGCGCCTCGTCACCGCGGAGCACGACCACGACCTGGGCGCCTTCGAGCTCCTCGCGCTCGTACGAGCCGCGCTCCACGGCCGTCTCGACCTCACCGCGCGGGCCGAGGTCGAGCCGCAGCAGGTACGAAGGCGCCCGCGCGCCCGCGTGTTCCTCCGCGGCGACGACGCGGCCGACCAGGAGCTCCTCGGTCACGGCTGCGTAGATTGACAGGCCGCCCGGGGCGGAGCGAGCAAGGCGGGCGAGGCGCCGGAGCGCCCCGCCCGGTTTTTCGGCGCTTCTAGTGGGGGTCGATCCAGTCGGCCTGGAGGAGCACCGCAGCAATCGACGCCAGGAGCACGAAGAGCCGCATAAGCTGCGCTCGGCGCACGCTCTCACCCCCTTTCCTGGTTAGGGTTGTGCGCACCTTACGAAGGTTCCTGACGCTCGTCAGGGACGGTCAAGTTGCCCGCCACGGCAAGTTGACGCCCCACCAACTGACAAGTGAGACTCCCTAGGTGACTGTGGACAGAGCAACCGTCGAGGGCGAGGAGACCCTTGGCGCCAGGGTCAAGCGACTGCGACTCTCGAAGCGGCTCTCACAGAGGGAGCTCGCCGGGCCGGACTTCGACGGTTCCTACATCGCGCACATCGAGAAGAACCGGCGCGCGCCGTCGCTCGACGTGCTCCAGCAAATCGCGAGCCGGCTGGGCGTCGACCCCCACTACCTGAAGACGGGCTCGTCGGTCACGCCCACCAAGGAGCGCGAGCTGCGGCTCGCGGACGCAGAGCTCTCGCTGCGCCTCGGTGACGATCTCGACCACGCCGAGAGGCTCCTCGGCGGGTTGCTCGACGAGGACGTGCCGGACGGGCTCGAGGCGCGCGTCCGCGCCACGCTCGGCGGCGTCGTGGCGCGGCGTGGCGACCACCGCGAGGCGATCGAGCAGCTCGAGCCGATCGTCGCCGCCGGGGCGTTTCACCCGTGCGTGCGCCCGGACGTCTACGAGACGCTCTCGCGCTCGTACCTCGCCACCGGCCTCCCGGTGCTGGCGATCAAGCTGCTAGAGGACGCGATCGAGGCGGCGGACGCGGAGGAGCGCTACGCGATCCAGCAGATCCGGTTCCGCGTGTTCCTCGCCACCGCGCTCTCCTCGACAGGCGCCTTCGAGCGGGCGCAGCAGACGCTCGACGAGGCGAGCCGGCGCGCCGAGGGGGTCGCGCCGCCCGAGGTCAGGATCTCCGTCGCGTGGGAGGCGGCGAGGGTCGCCTGGAACCGGGGCGACTCCGACGAGGCGCTCCAGGCCATCCACTACGCGCGGGCGCTCGCCGAGGTCACCGAGGACTCGCTCGTGATCGCGCGGAGCCACGTGCTCGCGAGCGAGCTCCACACCTGCGAGGGCCGCCCCGAGCAGGCGCGCGAGCACCTCCGGCAAGCGGAGAGCATCCTCAGCGTCGGCGCCGATCCGGTCGACCGCGGTCTGCTCCGGGTCGAGCAGGCGCGCGTCGAGGCGGCGCTCGGGGATGCACACCAAGCCCTCGTCTACGCGCGCGAGGCCGACGCGCTCCTACACGATCACGTGCGGCACAAGGCGAACGCGCAGCACGCACTCGGCGTTGCGTACGCCGCCGTCGGGGACGTCGACGCCGCCGACATCGAGCTCGACGAGGCCGTCACGCTGCTCCTCGAGCGCGGCCAGTGGAGGGAGGCGCTCGTCGTCGTCCGCGACTGGGCAGGCGCGCTCCGCGCCGCCGGCCGAGACGACAAGGCGTTCGCGGTCCTAGAGCGGAGCACGAGGTTCAGCCGGTACGGGGGCGGCTCGACCCAGGACTGATCCGCCGGGCGTCGCGAAGGAGCGTCCGCGCGGTCGCTCGCACCGCGGGACGAGCCGGCAGCGCCCAGAACACGGCGAGGTAGTGCCGCAGGAGCCGGTCGCGGAAGGACTGCTCCCGCAGCCCCCAGACGTCGCGCGCCCAGAGGCGAAGCGGCAGCGTCGGGCGGCCCGAGAGCAAGGCGTCCGCGGCTCCGATCGTCGTCGCCCACAGGCGCCCCATCCTCCAATCCCGAGCGGCCGCGTCCAGCGCGGCCCGGTCGAGGGTCGCGGTCAGCGCGGCGGCGTCGACGAGGTCGCGTGCGCGCCGGAGCGGCTTGTGGGCCCACGCGTTCGCCGCGACGACGAGCGCGTGCTCCAACGGCGGCAAGGCCTCGATGCCCTCGACCCCGGTCGAGCTCGGCTGCGCGCGCGCGACGAGCTCGGCCGCGGCGGGCGCAGGAAGCCCGTCCACCCAGCGGGGGCGGTCGAAGAGCTCGAGCGGCACCGGCCGGTCCGGCCAGACGAGCGGCAGTGGCCCGTCCGCCTCGATCTCCTCGAAGTCGGCGCGCAGGAGCGCCGCCCGCGCCTCGGGCTCGCTCTCGACGAGGAGGTCGAGGTCGCCGAAGCTCCGCAGGGCCCGATCCGGATAGGACGCGGCGACCTCCAGGCCGTGGAGGAGGACGATCCGGCCGGAGACCGCGGCGCGCACGCGCTCGAGGACGACCAGCGCGTCGTCGATCGCCGCGCGGGCAGCGTGCTCGCTAGCGACGAGCTTGTCGGGCACCGGCCGCCCGAGCGCGCGCCACCGGCGGGCCGCGAGCAGGTGTAGACCGTGGAGGTAGAGCTGTTCTACAGTGAGAAAACGGTCGACGAGCCGATCGACTCGCGACCAGAGGGACTCTCCAACGTTCGACTGCGGCTGAGATGACGACACCATCGTCAGAGCTTCACCTGATCCTCGTCTGGCACAACGCGCTCGACCAAGCCGACCGGATCCTCGCCGACGCGCAGCAGAACTTCACGGTCTGCGACGTGATGCGGATCCACTGGAGCCCGGAGCGGTTCTCGCGCAACCTGACGAAGTTCTACGACGACGACCTGCCGGAGGGGTCGGACAAGGAGCGGCACTGCGGGGTCGGCGACTTCCTGCTGATCGTCGTCGAGGACGACTCGCCCGACTACGCGAGGCGGCCGGTCTCGAGGGGCGGGAAGGAGCGGGTAAGCACCAAGATGCACGCGGCGAAGGCCCGGTATCGCGAGTGGACTGGCGGCGGGCACCGCATCCACACCTCGCTCGACAGCCGCGAGTTCGCCCGCGACTCGTTCCTCCTTCTCGGCCGGCGAGCGGAGCGCTACCGGGCCGGGCTCGTCTGGGACGGGTCGATCTCCGACCTCCACGTCGACCTCGTCGGCACGGACGGCTGGGAGGACGAGCAGCAGCTCGCACGCGCTCTCGAGCTGACAGGCCCGTTCGTCGTCCTCGACCGGACCGAGGAGGGGATGTCGATTCGCGTCGACGACTTCTGGTCGGCCACGGTCATGGCGACGGGTGCGAAGCCCGCCGGCGAGGGGCTCGGGCGCCACGAGCTCACGGTCGGAGGGCGGCCGTGCATCCTCGAGATCCGCGAGGCACGAGAGGGTCGCCTCAAGGCCCACGCGCAGCGGCCGAGGACCTCTCGTTTGCGCAGCGCAGCTCGCGCGGTGAAGAGGCGCGCGATCCGGGCTCGGAGACGCGCCTAGCGCTCCAGCCGCGGCAGCACCTGCCGGCACAGGAGCTCGAGGCCGTGCGGCATGCCGAAGTCGACGCGCCGCGCGCCCGCGTCGAGCACCGCCTCGGCGTGGCGCGCGACCTCCTCGGGCGTGCCCGCGAACGCGAACCGGTCGAGCAGGTCGTCCGGGATCAGCGCACCGGCCGCCTCGTGGTCGTGCGCGCGCACGAGCTCGCGGACGCGGGCGACGAGCTCGGGCTCGAGCGTCACCGTCGGGTCGAGCCCGCCGACGACGTCGAAGTACGGCGCCACCTCGCGGCGCGCGATTCGCCGCGCGCGGTCGCCGTCCTCGTCGACGACCGTGACCGCGCCGAGGACGATGCCGACGTCGTCGTTCCCGACGAGCTCGCGCATGAGCGGAACGAGCCGCGGGTTCCCGCTGCCGCCGACCTTCAGCTCCTGCGCGGCCCGCCCGGCGAACGCGGCAAGCCTCGGGCTCCACGTGCCGACGAGGAGCGGCACCTCGCGCCGCCGTACCGGGTAGCGCAGCCGCTCGCCCGCCGGGAGCGCGAAGCGCCTCCCCGCGAACCCGGAGTCGTCGCCTGCGAGCAGACGCCGGATCACCTCCCACGCCTCCTCGACGGCGGTCACCGGGTCGGACTGGTCGAGGCCCAGCGGCTCGAGCCACGACCCGCGCGCGAGGCCGAGGAAGGCGCGCCCGTCGGAGGCCTGGTCGAGCGCCGCGACCTGCCCGGCGATCTCGACCGGGTGGAGCGTGAACGGGTTCAGGCACGACGGCCCGACCCGGACGCGGGTCGTCGCGGCCGCAATCTCGAGCAGGGCCGGGAGCGCCGGCTGGAACCAGAGGTCGTTGAACGTCGTCACGACCGCGAACCTGGCCTCCTCGGCCTGCCGCGCGAGCGCCGCGTACTCGCCCGGCTGCTTATCGGTCTGGAGCCCGAGCCCGAGCTCGGTCACGTGAGGTCTTCGGTGCGGAGCGTCCGCGTGCCGATGCGCTCGATCCGCATCACGAGCCGCTCCTCCGGGTCCGGGCAGCAGACGAGCGACTCTTGCTCGAGCCAGTCGTCGTCCGGCAGGCGGCGCTGCTTCGCCGGCAGGAGCGGCAGGACGGCCTGGAGCGCGTAGATGCAGAAGTGTCGGCCCGCCGGGATGCGGATCCGGCTCGACTCCGTCAGCTCGAAGTAGTCGCCGACCTCGAGGCCGCAGACCGAGCGGCCCTCGATCCGCTCGACGGTCACGCGCAAGTCGTAGAGCTCCACCCGCAGATGGTGGCATTGTTGTGGGATGAGCGCCGACCAGTCGCGCGGGCGAGGAGACCAGAAGCCTCCGCCCCAGCAGCCGCAGCCGCGGCTCCGGGTCGCGTGGTGGGTCGTCGCCTCGGTGATCGCGCTTCTCGCGATCAACTACTACAGCGCCACGCGCGCCACGCAGGCGCACAAGCGGGTGCGGATCCCGTACAGCCCGGTCTTCCTCCAGCAGGTGCGGAACGGGAACGTCGACTCGATCCAGTCGAAGGGGACGGCGATCCAGGGCACGTTCAAGAGCTCGGAGAAGGTCGGCAAGGCGAAGCCGACGAAGCTGTTCAAGACGGAGGTCCCGACCTTCGCCAATACGGACGCGCTCTCGAAGCTCCTCGAGGGCAAGGGCGTCGTCATCAACGCCCAGCCGCTCGACACCGGGGCGCCGTGGTGGCAGAACCTGCTGCTCGGCTTCGGCCCGACGCTCCTCTTCATCTTCCTGCTCTTCTGGCTGATGCGCCGCGCCGGGAACGTGCAGAACCTTCTCGGCTCCTTCGGCCGTTCGCGGGCGAAACGCTACGAGCCGAGCGGCGAGCCCGTGACCTTCGCGGACGTGGCCGGGATCGACGAGGCGAAGGAGGAGCTGACGGAGATCGTCGACTTCCTCCGCCACCCGGACAAGTACCGCAAGCTCGGTGGCCGGATCCCGCATGGCGTCCTCCTCCAGGGGCCGCCCGGCACCGGGAAGACGCTCCTCGCGCGCGCGGTCGCAGGCGAGGCGAGCGTGCCGTTCTTCTCCATGTCGGCCTCGGAGTTCGTGGAGGCGATCGTCGGGGTCGGCGCGTCGCGCGTTCGCGACCTCTTCGAGCAGGCGAAGCAGGCCGCGCCGGCGATCATCTTCATCGACGAGCTCGACGCGATCGGCCGTTCACGCACCTCGGGCATCGCCGGCTTCAGCGGCGGCAACGACGAGCGCGAGCAAACGCTGAACCAGATCCTCACCGAGATGGACGGGTTCGACTCGTCGACCGGCGTCGTCGTGATCGCGGCGACGAACCGGCCCGACGTGCTCGACTCGGCCCTGCTCCGGCCGGGCCGGTTCGACCGACGCGTCGCCGTGCAGCCGCCCGACCGGAACGGCCGCCGGATGATCCTCGAGGTGCACACGCGTGGCGTCCCGCTCGGCGACGACGTCGACCTGCCCGGGATCGCCTCCTCGACGCCCGGCATGGTCGGCGCCGACCTCGCGAACCTCGTCAACGAGGCCGCGCTCCTCGCCGCCCGCCGCGGCCACGAGAAGGTCGAGCAGGCGGACTTCACCGACGCGCTCGAGAAGATCGTGCTCGGCGCGGAGCGGAAGGTGATGATGACCCCGGCCGACCGGCGCCGCACCGCCTACCACGAGGGCGGCCACGCGATCGTCGGCATGCTCACCGAAGGCGCCGACCCCGTGCGGAAGATCTCGATCATCCCGCGCGGACTCGCGCTCGGCGTCACCTTCTCGGCGCCTGACGCCGACCGGTTCAACTACACGCAGGAGGAGCTGCTCGCGAAGATCAAGGTCGCGCTCGGCGGGCGGGCGGCCGAGGAGATCGTCTTCGGCGACCTGACGACCGGCGCCGAGTCGGACATCCAGCAGCTGACGCAGATCGCCCGCCAGATGGTCGGCCGCTGGGGGATGAGCGACAAGCTCGGCACCGTCGCCGTCCTGCCGCAGGACGGGCAGGGGCCGCTTCTGCCGGGCGCGGTCGACGGGTCGGAGGAGACGCGGCGTCTCGTCGACGAGGAGGTCCGGCAGCTGGTCACGAGCGCCCACGACGAGGTGGTGGAGCTCCTCGGCGAGAACCGCTCGCGGCTCGACTCGCTCGCCAAGGCGCTCCTCGAGCACGAGACGCTCGACCAGCCGGACGCCTACGCGGCGGCGGGGATCGAGTCGCCGCACGCGGACGAGCCTCCCGAGCGCATGGCCGCGGCGGCACGGACGACGACGGCTTAGCGCGCCGCCTAACGCACCGCGAACGCGGCGGTGCCGAGGCGCTCGTAGTGCGCGGAGGCGCGAGGCCCGGTTCCGGCCCAGACGTACCAGCGGTACGTGCCGTGGCCGAGCCGGTAGCGGTGGCCGCTCCAGCTCCAGGCCGCAGGTAGCGCGATCTGCGGCCGGGACGGCCACGCGGCGCCGATCCTCTTGCCGCCGCGGAAGAGCTGGACGTGGTAGTAGTCGACGCCGGGCGTGGCCTTCCAGCGCAGGATCGGGCTCCCGGAGACGCGCGGGACGTACGGCAGCTTCTGGAGCGTCAGGACCTTCGGCAGGGCGAGGACCGTGACGGACTTCGAGTGGTTCCCGGCGAGGTCGCGCGAGAAGAGCGTGTAGACGTACTCGCGGCCGTTCTCGATGCCGGTGTCGGTGAAGCTTCCGCCGTGGAGGCTCTTGAAGGTCGCCGACGTGCCCTTGCCGCGGCGAGGCGTGCGGACGATGCGAGTCGTGTCCGAGTGCGAGGTCGAGCGCCAGCGGAGGACGTTCTGCCCGTCGCCCGGAGTGACCGAGACGTCGCTGACCCGCGGAGCGATCCGGTCGATCTTGATCGTGACGGTGACCGAGTTCGAGACCGGCGGCTTCGCCCGGTTCGACGCCGAGCAGGTGAGCGGCGTGCCCGCGGTGTCGCTCGTGAGCGTCTGCGGCTCGCAGCCGCTCGACGTGCTGATCCCGGTCGGGTCGGAGACGGTCCAGGAGACGTTGACGTCGGATCGGTACCAGCCGTCGTCGCCCTGCACGCCGGAGACGTGGAGCGTGATCGACGGCGGCGCGACCGTGCCCGAGAGCGCGGCGCCCGGCGCGAGCGCGACGGCGGCGGCCACGGCCACGAGCATGAGGGGGCGGCCTCTCAAGCCTCCGAGAGTAGCGGCCGGAGCAGGGCTTTTCCAGCGCTTCGAACGCTTCTAAGGCGCGGGCAGCGGGGTCGGCCAGCCCGCCTGGCTCCGCTCAGGGGTCTGCGGCGCGGGAGCCGGCGGCGGCGTGGCCTTCGCTGGCTTCGGGAGCGGTGCGGGAGCGGCCGGGGCCGGAGGCGAGGTCGGGGGCGCCGGGCTGCGGCTCGCAACGAGCACGGGAGCGGCGGCGGGCGGGGGCGTCCACTCCGCGACGCGGATCCCGCGCCGGGTGACGACGACGACCGCGGCGCGGGCGGGCAGTGCGTGCAGGCGCGAGCCGTTCGTCGCGAGGTCGACGTTCCCGGCCGCGCCGAGCCGGATCCGGAGCACCGTTCCGTGCAGGCGAATCCGGCTGCCAGCCGCGAGGAGCCGCTCCTCGAGAAGTCGCCTGCCGGAGCGGACGGAGATCCACGAGTCGCCGCGACTTGCGCGCAGGACGACCACCGGCCGGGCCGACGCCGCGCGCTCCGCCGCGGCCTGCGCCGCGAAGCCCGCGACTCTCGCCCGGCGCAGCGAGCGGACGTCGACGAGGTACGACACAGCGGCCTCAGGGGCGACGGCTTCGTGCGCCTTCGGGGCCGCCGGTGCGGCGGCGCGCCGCTCGACGCGCAGCGCGAAGGCGCCGACTCCTGCGCCGAGCGCGAAGACGAGCACGGCCGCGGCTGCCAGCACGGCACGGCGCCCGAAGCGCGGCGTCGCGGCCCGCGGACGCTCCGCGCGCGGGAAGCCGAGCTCGGCGGCCCAGAAGCCGATCCCGCCATACCGGCTCGCGGCGACGTACAGGTCGGAGCGGCCCGCCGACCTGAACTCCCCGGCGGACGGCCACGTCGTCCGGCTCGCGCAGAAGCTCGCGAGCTCGCTGCGGATCCGCTCGTCGGTCCAGCGGCGGCGCCCCGAGTCGACGGCGTGGGGGAGGCGATAGCGGGTCGCCCGGCCACCGCCCACCCGGACGAGCAGGCCGGCCTCGACGAGCTCGGCCAGGTCGTACGCGGCCTGCGACCGGCTCACCCCGGTGAGCTCCTCATACCGCGCCCGCGTCAGGTCGGACGCGTCGGCGCGCGCCAAGCGCTCCAATGCCAGCCGTTGCGACGGTTTCAGCTGCGCCAAGAAGCCCCCCTTGCCCTTACGCGATGCTCAGGACGATATCGCCAGATCTCGGTACTGCCAACCTCGCGGGGCTTCGTCCAGGCGATCTGAGACGCGTCTTGCAGCCGGTTCCCAGGGCTCGCGAGCCGATCCACAGCTTTCGTCCACTCCTCTCTACCTTGCGTCTATCGAAATTTCATTTGCAAAATCATCATACCCCATGCACATCGTTTGGAATCAAAAGATTTGGAAATAAAGTGTGAAAAGATGAACTAAATGTGATACGTTGATTTCGCATGAGGAGCTGTGCGGTTGCGACCCTCTTCGTCTTCGTGCTCTGGCTTGCGGGGACCGCGCGCGCGCAAGGCTCCGACTGGCCGGCGCCGCTTCCGGCGCAGGCGAGCGCGCAGCAGGCGACGACCTGGCAGGGCGGGACGGCGAGCGCGGACGCCACGGACGCACAGCCGACGAACGTCTTCGTCTCGCTCCGGATCGGCAGCCCCGGCGACAACGGCCCGGTCACGCAGACGAGCACGACGGCGGTGGCCGGCGACACCGCGAACGACGCCGCGACGGCGCAGGACGCCTGGCAGGACTGGGCTCCGGGCGACGAGGCAGTCCGGCCGGCGCCGCAGGCGAGCGCGGCTCCGCAGGCGAGCGCGCAGGAGAGCGGCACGACCCAGGCGGCGGCGGCGACTGCGACGGCGACCCGGCCGCAGCCGACGAACGTCGTCGTGTCCGTCCGCGTGAACAGCCCGGGCGACGACGGTCCCGTGACGCAGTCGAGCACCGTCGGCGTCGCCGCGCAGTCGAAGAACACCGCGACGACGGCCCAGAAAGCCCAGCAGGCGCAGCAGGGCCAGGCGGGCGCAGGCGGCGTCGCGACGCCGGCACCGGGGGCGGTCGCCGATCGCCCCGCGGCCGCTCCGGCGGCGGCAGCGCCCTCGCCGAGCTCGTGCGTGCGTGTCGTTCCGGGAACGGGAGCGACGCGGATCGTGATCACGATCGCGAAGTCCTGCCGGCACGTCGCACCCGAGCGCGCGGCAGTCGCAGCGCCGAAGCCGAAGCGCAAAGTCGCTCCGCCGAAGCCCAAGCCCCAGGCTCAGGTCGCCCAGCCGGTTCCGGCGGCGCCGGTGGCTCGCGAGGCCGCCGTCAGCCCGGCGCAGCCGGCGAGCCCGCCTCCTCCGCGCGCGACTCCGAAGCCGAGGCCGCGGCCGGCACTCGTCGCCCCGCGCCCGAGCCTCGATCCGCTGGCGGCGTCGACGAAGGTCGCCGACCTCGTCGCGGCCGCGCCGGTTCCGTCGTCCGGCGAGGCGCAGTACGAGGTGATGCTCGCCTTGCTGCTCGCGATGCTCGGCGCCGCGGCCGTGTGGTCGTACGGCGGGCGCTACCGCTACCGCTACTGGCGATGGCGCTGAGCGCTGGACGATTCGTCCCGTCCAACCGGACGATTCCGGACGAGATCGCGCTTGCAGAGCGCGATTCCGGGGGCCTCTGCAACGGCCTATGACGGTTCGCGTCCTCGTCGCCGACGGCTATCCCGTCGTCCGCGCGGGGCTCTGCCAGTTCCTGCGCGCGCGCGACGTCGCGGTCGTCGGCGAGGCTGCGACGGCCGCCGAGGCCGTCTCCGCAGCATCGCGCCTGCGGCCGGACGTCGTCGTGCTCGACTCGGCGCTTGCGGAGGCGTGCCGCCAGATCGAGGCGGCGGTCGTGATCGTCGCGACCTCGGTCGCGCCGGACCTCGTCGCAGCAGCCGGAAAGGCGGGCGCCGCCGCGTATCTGGTGAAGGATCTCGAAGGGCCCGAGCTCCTCGCCGCCGTCCGGCGCGTCGCTGCGGGAGAGCGACTGGTCGACCCGCGTGCCGGAGCGGCTGCGTTGCAGACGGGGGCGTCGCTCTCGAGCCAGGAGCTCAGAGTCCTGACGCTTGCTGCGGAGGGGTTCACGAACCGTGAGATCGGCAGCCGCCTCTATCTCAGCCGCCACACGGTGAAGGAGTACCTGAGCAATGCGATGCGCAAGCTCGGCGTCGACAGCCGCGTCTCGGCCGTCGTCGAGGCGAGCCGGCGCGGCCTGCTCGATCCATCTCATCTCCCGAAGGCCTCGTGAACCCCCGGGTGGGGGGATCGAGACCCGCCAGCCGGCGGGTACCGGCGGAGATGCGAGCCCGGCATCGTTTCAGCGTGCGCACTCGGAGGGGGCCGAGCGCGGTTGCGCGCTTTGGTGTCGTCATGACGGCTGCGCTCGCCTGCGCCGCCGGCCCGGGTGTCGCCAGGGCGGACGGCTCCGAGCTCGCGGGCCTCGCCGACCAGATCCAGGCTGCGACGTGGAGCGGGGTCTCCGGCACGGTCGCGGCGCAGCCTTCCGCACAAGATCTGGCGCAGAAGATCACCGACGCCACTCGGGCCGCCGTCGCCGGCGCCGTCGCAGAGGCGTCCCCAACCACCCTCATCGCGGGGAGAGGCGATTCCCCCAAGGAGGCGCCGCGCGCGGCCGCGAACCAGATCCCGCGTGCGCGTGTCCACCAGAAGGCGAGGCCGCGACCTGCCGCAGCCGCGGCCTCGCCGCTCCTTGGCGCCGAGTCGGCGCAGCCGGCCGAGCCGGTCGAGGTGCGACGCCTCGCGACCACCGACCGGCGAAAGCGGGAGCGAGAGCGAAAGCCCCCCGAGACGCCGGGCGCCGCTCGTGCCCCGCACGGGCCGTCGCTTCCCTTCGATCTTCCCTCTATCCCGGTTCCATTTGCCGTTCCCAGCTCGGCGGGCGCTGCGTCGGGCGGCGGGTCACCCGTGCCCCCGCTCCTCGTCGCGCTTGCCGCAGTCGTCCTGTTCTTCGTCCGGGAGGTCGTGATCCGGAGGGTCCCGCCGCGTCGACCGGCGAGGCCGCGTCCGATCGTCCTCCCGACCTGGCGACCCGGCTGAATCTCCCTGGTCGGTTGACCCGCCGCCCTCGAGTGGGGCGGCGTGAATGAACGACGACCAAGGGAGGGGTGATGAAGCGAAAGCTGATCGCGTTCGTCGCGACGGTCGCAGCCGCAGTCACGGTTCCGGCCGTAGCGTCGGCCGAGAACGGTGGTGCGGGCGCGCTGCAGGCGTCCATCCAGGCCGCCGTCGCAGCACAGGTCTCGGCGGCGACGTCGGCCGTGCAGCAGACGCCCGTGAACGGCAACGCGCCGGTCACGATCTCGGCCGGCGGGGTGACCGCCGGGCCGAGCTCCGCGAACCAGAACGCGGAGGCGAAGTCGCACGCCGACTCGTCGAACTCGGCGCCGACGAACCAGTCGTCGGGCCAGAGCCAGTCGGTTGCCGGTGCCGCCGCGTCCTGCGCATACGGTTGCGGAGGCGCAGGAGCCGCGCAGTCGAACGGGCAGGACTCCAAGACCGGGCAGGTCTCGGCCGCGGACTCCTCGACCGAGCAGACGCCGGTGAACGGAAACGCGCCGGTGACGATCTCGGGCGGTGACGTGACCTCCGGCCCGAGCTCGGCGAACCAGAACGCCTCTGCGCATTCGCATGCGGGGTCGTGGAACTCGGCTCCGACGAACCAGTCGTCCTCGCAGGAGCAGTCAGTCGGCGGGACGGACGGTTGCGCGGGTGGTTGCGGCGGCGCGGGTGCCGCGCAGGCGAACGACCAGAGCTCGTACACGTCGCAGGCCTCGGCCGCGAAGTCCGCGACGAAGCAGACGCCGGTGAACGGGAACGCGCCGGTGACGATCTCGGCCGGGGGTGTGACCTCCGGGCCGAGCTCGGCGAACCAGAACGTCGAGGCCAAGTCGAAGGCCGACTCGTGGAACTCCGCGCCGACGAATCAGTCGTCGAAGCAGGCGCAGTCGGTCGGAGGCACGGGCTCGTGTGCGGCCGGCTGTGGGGGTGCGGGCGCTGCGCAGCTGAACGCGCAGAAGTCCGCGACCGGCCAGATGTCGGCCGCCTCGTCGTCGACCGAGCAGACGCCGGTGAACGGGAACGCACCGGTGACGATCTCGGCCGGGGGCGTGACCTCCGGGCCGAGCTCGGCGAACCAGAACGCGGCTGCGAAGTCGCACGCGGGCTCGTCGAACTCGGCGCCAACGAACCAGGCGGGGACGCAGACCCAGTCCTCGGCATAGGCAGCAGGGGGTGGGCTGCGGCGATCGCCGCAGCCCACCCCCGTCACCTCGGAACGCGTGCTCTTGACAGCGCAGTCGCCGCTGTTGAACCTCCTCGCCGTGAGTCGATCGTCCTGGAATCGTTTCCTGCGGCGTGGAGTGCCCGACGCGAGATCCGCCATCGGACCAGGTCCTTCCAGCACGTATCGGCCGGTCGCGCCGCAGAGCTCGGTCCGCTGGATCTCGCTCGGCCTGCTTCTCCTCTTGGCGGGCTTCGTCGTCTTGCTCTGGCGCGTCGGCCTATTCGACTTCCAGAAGAAGGTCTCGGACGCGAAGGTGTTCGCCGCCGTCCTCGGATTGGTGGGCGGTCTCTTCGCGACCGCGATGACCTTCGTCGCAGCGCTGTTGAAGCATTCCGTGGACGTCCGCACCCTCGGCCAGACGCGAGAGACCGAGGCTCGTCTGCGGCTCGAGACGTCCATCCGGGCGGTCGAGCTTCTCACCGACCAAGGCAAGAAGGCGACAGAGGCACGGCAAGCCGGCGCCCTGTTCGTGCTCAGCAGCCTCGACCAGCTCGACTTCTCGCTTGCGCTGCTCACCGAGCTCTGGCCGGCTGGAGACGTCACGACAACGGCTGCCGTGTGGGTCATCAATCGCGCGCTGACGAGCGGCGACGAGCAGCTCCAGGTCGATGCCGCATCGCTCCTATCGAAGCACGGCAAGCTGCTCACCGCGACCGCGCGCTGCTTCGAATGGCCGGCGTGCCTCACCCTGAAGTGGACGAACGACATCCACGTCCTCGCCCGCGAGAGTCTCCTCGAGGCGCTCGTCAAGACGACGGCGTCGCGCTCCCTGGCGGAGTGGGAGGACACCTGCGTCAACGCTCTGGTCGTCCAGTTCAACTGCATCCGCGAGAACGACGACGCGCTTCACAACAAGAACGGCGCGGCGCTCTGCATGAACGTCCTGCTCGACTCGCCGCTCTATGCCGGGCAGGACGTCGACCTCCTGCTGCCGTCCGGGCCGCTGTCCGTCATTCGTCTTCGGGCCGACGTCGCGGCCGCTGTCGACGCCATCCGCGGCGGCGAGGTGAGCGACTACATCCTTGCGGCGGTCGAGGCGCTTCGGCCGAGCTGGACGGGAGAAGGCGAGAGGAAGGATGTCGAGGTGACGCTTCCAGACCTCGCCACGGGAGTGGCCGCCGTCGACCCGAGGGACTCGAACGGCTAGGAGAGGACGGCGTTGCTCACGACCGTCGTCGGCAGCTATCCGCAGCCCGGCTGGCTGATCGACCGCGACCGGCTCGGCGCACGGCTGCCGCCGCGCGTGCGGGCGCGCGAGCTCTGGCGGGTGCCGGAGCCCTACCTCGAGGAGGCCCAGGACGACGCGACCCGGCTCGCCGTGCAGGACATGGAGCGGGCCGGCGTGGACGTGATCACCGACGGAGAGATGCGGCGCGAGAGCTACTCGAACCGGTTCGCGACCGCGCTCGAGGGCGTCGACCTCGACACGCCTGGTGTCGCCCTCGACCGCACCGGCCACGAGAACCCCGTCCCGCGCGTCGTCGGCCCGATCCGTCGCACGCGGCCGGTCGAGGTGCGCGACGTCGAGTTCCTCCGCTCCATCACCGACCGGCGGATCAAGATCACCGTGCCGGGCCCGTTCACGATGACGCAGCAGGCGCAGAACGACCACTACGCCGACGACCGGAGCCTCGCGCTCGCGTACGCGGAGGCCGTCAACGAGGAGCTACGCGACCTGAAGGCTGCCGGCGCCGACGTCGTCCAGATCGACGAGCCGTACCTCCAGGCGCGGCCGGAGGCGGCGCGGGCGTACGCGGTCGAGGCGATCGACCGCGCGCTCGACGGGATCGACGGCGACACGGTTCTCCACACCTGCTTCGGCTACGCGCACGTCGTCAAGGACAAGGCCGCCGGCTACTCGTTCCTCGGCGAGCTGAACGACTGCCGTGCGACGCATCTCTCGCTCGAGGCCGCCCAGCCGGGCCTCGACGCCGAGGTGCTGCGCGAGGTTCCCGACAAGACGATCGTGCTCGGCGTGCTCGACCTGGGCGCCGCCGAGGTCGAGACCCCGGAGGTCGTGGCGCAGCGGATCCGGCGGGCGCTCGAGGTGGTGCCGCCGGAGCGCCTCGTAGTCGCGCCCGACTGCGGGATGAAGTACCTCCCGCGCGAGCGCGCGTTCCGAAAGCTCGAGGCGATGGTGGCCGGTGCCCGGCTCGTCTAGGACGCGGATCGCCCGCGCCTACCCGGATCGGGTCGAGGTGCGCGGCCGCGACCTCGCCGGCGACCTGATGGGCCGGCTCACCTTCACCGAGTACTTCCACCTGCTCCTGACCGGCGACGAGCCGACCGAGGAGCAGCGCTTCTTCCTCGACCTCGTGCTCGTCGCGATCGCGGAGCACGGGCTGATGCCGTCGAACGTCGCCGCGCGGATGACGCTCGCCGCCGACCCGGGCTCGCTCCACGGCGCGGTGGCGGCGGGGATCCTCGGTGCGGGACCAGTCGTCCTCGGGACCTCCGAGGAGTGCGCCCGGCTGCTCGCGGCGGGCGGCGACCCGAAGGAGATCGTGCGCGGGCTACGCGAGGCGGGTCGCAGGGTTTCCGGCTTCGGCCATCCCGTGCACAAGCCGGTCGACCCGCGCGCCGAGCGGATCCTCGAGCTCGCGGACGAGCACGGCGTGAGCGGGCGACACGTCGCCCTCGCCAGCGCGCTGCGCGACGAGGTGCAGCTGACGATGAACGTCGCCATGCCGATCGCCGCGGTGCTGCTCGACCTCGGCTTTCCGCCTGTCGCCGCGAAGGCGGTGCCGATCCTCGCGCGCACGGCGAGCCTGCTCGCCCACCTGGCCGAGGAGCGCGAGGAGCCGCTCGGCTTCCTCCTCGCCCGCGCCGCCGAGGAGGCGGTCGACTACGAGAGCTGACGACGACGCGAGCTTCCGCGAGCAGCTCGCCTACCTCCTCGACCGCTCGGCGTTCTACCGCGAGAAGCTCGCCGGCCTTGAGCCCGGCGGCCTGGCGGAGATCGCGGCGCTGCCGCTCACCTCCAAGCAGGAGCTCAAGGCGACCTGCACGCCCGAGAATCCGCTCGGAGCGCACCTCTGCGTCGACCCGTCGGAGCTCGTCCGGATCTACTCGACGAGCGGCACGACCGGCACGCCCAGCTACGTCCCGCTGACGGCGGGCGACCTCGAGAACTGGATCACCGGCTCGGCGCGGAGCTACGCGGCCTCGGGGATCTCCGCCGGCGACCGGGTGCTCACGACGTACAACGCCGGGCCCTTCGTCGCGGGCGCCGCGCTGGACGCGTTCGAGCGCATCGGTGTCTGCCACGTGCCGGTCGGCACCGGCTCGAGCGAGCGGCTGCTCCAGGCGATCGAGACGTTGCGCCCGGACGCCGTCGTGCTCACGCCGTCCTACGCCGCGTACCTGCTCGAGCTCGCCGACCTGCGGGCCTCCAGCGTGCGCCGGGTGCTCGTCGCGGGTGAGCCGGGCGGCGGCGAGCCCGCCTTCCGCGCGCGGCTCGAGGAAGGGTGGGGCGCGCGGGTGAGCGAGGCGATGGGGGTCGGCGACATCGGGCCGTCGCTCTTCGGCGAGTGCGAGGAGCGGGACGGCATGCACCTCGGCGCACACGGCTTCGTCCACGTCGAGCTGGTCGAGCCGGACACCGGCGTCGTGCTCGAGCTCGAGGACGGCGCGCAGGGCGAGCTCGTCCTGACGCACCTCCGGCACCGCGCAGCACCGCTCCTTCGCTTCCGCACGCGCGACCACGTCGAGGTGCGCACGAGCCCTTGTCGCTGCGGCCGCACCGGCCCGCGCATCCGCTGCATCGGGCGGACCGACGACATGCTCATCGTCCGCGGCGTCAACGTCTTCCCCTCCGCGGTCCGGGAGGTCGTAAGCGATTTCGCTCCGCAGGTCAGCGGCCACGTCCTCGTCAAGCCAAGGGCGGCAGGCGTGAAGCAGGAGCCGCCGCTTCCCGTCGCGGTCGAGCTCGCGCGGGACGCGGGAGACCACGGCGGCCTCGCGGAGGCGATCCGCGAGCGGCTGCGCGGCGTACTCCTCGTCCAGACCCGGGTCGAGCTCGTTCCCTGGGGGAGCTTGCACCGCAGCGAGTACAAGTCGAAACTAGTCGAGCACCGCGAGTAGGAGGGGACGAGATGGCCGCGAACACGTTGAGCATCCTCACGCCGAGCGTGAACAACCTAACCGCCAGGATCTTCGTGCGGGCCGCCGGGCTCGACTTCGACGAGGTGGACATGTGGGGCAAGAAGGGGACGCCGGAGTTCCTCGCCAAGGACCCGGCCGACCTGACGCCGCTGCTCGAGGAGGAAGGCCTGCCGAAGGGCTCGCTCTGGGAGAGCTGCGCGATCATGCAGTACCTCTGCAACAAGCACGGCCTCGACCGCTTCTATCCGAGCGATCCGGGGCAGCGGGCGATGGTCGACAGCGCGATGTTCTACCTGATCGGGACGGTCTATCCGGTGCTCGCGCGGGCCACCTATCCGGCGCTCGGGTTCCCGCAGTACCCGGGCGAGACCGCGACCTCGGACGCCTCCGACGAGACGAAGGCGCAGGCGCGGAAAGACGCCGAGGCGGCGCTCGCCGGCCCGCTCGACGTCTACCGCTCGTTCTTCCTCGCCGGGAGGCCGTTCATCGGCGGCGACGAGCCTTCGATCGCCGACATCCGCCTCGCAGCGACGCTCGAGTTCCTGCGCGCGATCGACTACGAGTTCCCGGCCTGGGCCGAGGAGTACATGTCCCGGATCGAGGAGACGCTCGGCGACGCATACTCGGAGCCCGCGGCCGACGTGCGCGGCTACGTCGCCCAGGTGAAGTCGGCCACGGCGGTGGGCGCCTAGCGTGTCGACCGGTCGGTTCAGACGGTCGCGCGGGAAACCCGCGCGTCCTGACGGCGGCGTCGCAAGCGACGCCTTAGCGGCCACGGCGGTGGGCGCCTAAGGCGTGTTGCGCCTGGCTGCTGCTGCGGCGGTTGCGCTGACCGCGCTGGTCGCGTCGGTTGCCGGTGCACGCGCACCGGTCGGCACGCTGGCCCAGCTCGGGTGCTTGCGCGCGGCGGCCAATGCGGAGCATTGCGTGCGTGCCGTCGCGATCGGCGGCGGAGCGGTGGTGGTGAGCGCCGACGGCCGAAGCGTGTACGTGGCCGGACAGACGTCGCTCGCCGCGTTTGCGCGTCAGCCGGGCGGCGCGTTGCGGCAGCTCGGCGGGCGCAGCGGCTGCGTCGACTATCACATCGTCGTCCCCGAGCCTCGTGCGGATGCACGGTGCGCGAGGGCCAAGCTCCTCTGGCCGACCTCTGCGGCGCTGAGCCCGGACGGGCGCAACCTGTACCTCGCCTCGTGGGCGTTCGACCCGCACGGCGACCGCAGCGACAACTACTCCGACCTCGCGGTATTCGCGCGCGACCGGACGACCGGCGCGCTGCGGCAGCTGCCGGGAAGCCAGGGTTGCCTCGGGCCCTCGACGAGGGGAGGCTGCACGGCTGGCCGGGCGCTCTACGGGCCGGAGTCCGTGGCGGTCAGCCCGGACGGCCACAACGTCTACGTGGCCTCGTCCGGCGGGCTCGCGGTCTTCGCACGCGATGCTCGAAGCGGTGCCCTTCGCCAGCTCGCCGGGTCGGCGGGCTGCCTCGTGGTGTCGGGGCGGGCCAGCTGCTCGCACCTCGGCGCTCTCCGTCAGGGCGCGCCTGCCGTCCTCGCCGTCAGCCCGGACGGCCGGAACGTCTACGCCGTGACCAGCTGGAACGACCGCGAGGCACTCGTCGTCCTCCGCCGTAACCGCATGAGCGGCGCTCTCGCTCAGGCGGGCTGCATCGCGAACCCGACGCTCAAGACTACGGGGTGCACGGCTGTGGCGAACCTCGTGGGCCCGCGGTTCTGCTACTCGCTCGCCCTCAGCGCGGACGGCCGGAGCCTCTATCTCGGCTCCTGCGGCGACCTCGCCGTCTTCTCGCGGAACGCCGTCGGTGGCCTGACGGAGACGGGATGCATCGACGCGAGCGGATCCCCCGGCCACCCGTGTGCGGGCAACACGGGAACCCAGCCCCAGACGAGCATCGCCGTTAGCCGCGACGGGCGGAACCTCTACTTCCTCTTCAACATCGGCAGGAAGGCGCCGCCCGGCGGGATCACGATATTCGCCCGCGCGGCGAACGGGTCGCTGACCCGGCTCGGCGGCGCCGCCGGCTGTTTCACGGAGACCGGCTCGCACGGCGCGTGCACCAAGGCTCGCGGGCTCGAGAATCCGGACTCGCTCGCGATCAGCCCCGACGGGCGCAACCTCTACTCGAGCGGCTTCGTCGGGCAGCTGTGCTGCCGGGACGGCGACGTCGCGATCTTCCGCCGCACGCCCTGACGAGGAGAGAGCCAGGGACGCCGGGGGAGCCCCGGCGCCCCCGACCGTTCGCGGGCTGCTAGCCGGCCGCGGTGGCGGCGGGCTTGCGGTAGCTGTAGCCGCCCGCCTGCTTCGTCGTCAGGCCGAGGAAGACGGCGGCGAGGCCGACGACCAGGTGCGGCACCCAGACGTTCGCCGTCGAGTCGGAGAAGCCGAAGATCCACGGCGAGGCCGCGAGCAGCCCGCCGGCGGCGATGTCGATCAGGTTGTGCACGGCCATCGGCGCGACCTTCCAGACGCCGAGCTCGTAGTTCGTGAACAGGCTGTAGGCGATCAGGCCGATGCCGAGGACGATCGGCACGACCGTCGCCGCGGTGTGCTCGGAGAACTGGAAGATCCACGGGGCGGCGATCAGCGCGGCGCCGACGATGTAGTCGAGCGGCGCGTGGAACTTCGTCGGGATGAAGCGCATCGAGACCCCTTTGTCGAGGCGTTTCTGCGTCGCGGCTGATTCGTTGCCGGGCCCCGTGCGGTTCAGGCAGGATGCGCGGTCGTGGGGGGCCAGGCGGACAGGGGACGGTGGACGCTCGTCGCGGTCTGCGCGACGACGTTCATGCTGCTCGTCGACATCACGATCGTGAACGTCGCCCTGCCGAGCGTGCAGCGTGAATTGCACGCGAGCCTGACGGGGCTCCAGTGGGTTGTCGACGCCTACGCGGTCAGCCTGGCGGCGCTGATCCTCACCGCCGGCGCGCTCGCCGACCGCTTCGGGCGCAAGCTCGTCTTCCAGCTAGGCATCGCCCTCTTCACGGTCGCGTCGCTCCTCTGCGGGGTCGCGTGGAACATCGCCGCGCTCGACGCCGCGCGGGCGCTCCAGGGGATCGGCGGCGCCGCGCTCTTCGCGACCGCGCTCGCGCTGATCGGCGCCGAGTTCCAGGGCCCGGCGCGCGGGAGCGCGATCGCGATCTGGGGGGCGACGGTCGGCCTCGCGGTCGCCGCCGGCCCCTTGCTCGGCGGCGTCATCACCGACTTCCTCAGCTGGCGGTGGATCTTCTTCGTGAACATTCCCGTCGGAGTGTTCGCATTCGCGCTCGCGGCGCGTGAGGTGCGCGAGTCGCGCGACGCCCACGCCCGCCGCGCCGACCCCGCGGGGCTCGTGACGTTCTCGGCCGCGCTCGTCCTGATCGTCTTCGGCCTCCTGCGCGGGAACGACGCGGGGTGGGGGAGCGCGCAGATCCTGGCTGCGCTCGTCGCGGGCGCGGCCCTGCTCGTCGCGTTCGTCGTCGTCGAGGTGCGGCAGGAGCGGCCGATGCTCGACGTCGCGCTCTTCCGGCAGCCGGCCTTCGTCGGCGTCCAGGCGGCGACGTTCTGCCTCGGCGCCGGGATGTTCGCGCTCTTCCCGTTCCTCTCCATCTACCTCCAGGACGTCGACGGCTACTCGCCGCTCGGCGCGGGGCTCCGGTTCCTGCCGATCACGGCGTTCGTCTTCTTCGTGCCGCTCGCGACGCGCAGGTGGGCGGCGCGAGCGGATCTGCGTGTCCTACTCGGCGGCAGCCTCGCGATCATCTCGATCGGGCTCGCGCTGATGGAGCTGCTCTCGGCCGGCGACAGCTGGACCGTTCTGCTCCCGGGCTTCGTCGTCACCGGGATCGGGATCGGGCTCGCGAACCCGACCATCGCCGGCGCTGCGCTGCGCGTCGTCGACCCGTCCCGGACGGGCATGGCCTCGGGGATCAGCAACACGTGCCGCATCACCGGCCTCGCCGTCGGCGTCGCCGCGCTCGGCGTGCTGCTCCAGCACCGGATCGGCACCCACCTCGCTGCCGCCGGCTACCCCGGGAAGAAGCTCTCCGCCGCCGTCACCTCCTCCGGTCTGCGCGCGGCGGGCGGGAACCCGCAACTGGCGCACACGGCCGGCGTCGCTTTCGTCAGCGGCCTACGGCTGATCTTCCTCGTCGGCTGTCTCGTCCTGCTCGTCGGCGCCGGCGCCGCGCTCCTCGTGCGCCCGCAGCGCGCCGACGCGCGCGAGCCGGCCCGCGCCCCCGCCTGAAGGCGCCGCTTGCGACGCCGCCATCAGGACGCGCGGGGGCATACCCCGCCTGAAGGATCCGGCGCTCCGGCGCGTCGTAGAGCTGTCCCGCCATTCGAGGAAAGGACAGCCATGCGTCGCTGCCTCGTGCTCGTCCTCGCCGCTGCGGTGGTCGTCGGACTCACCGGTTCCGCGACGGCGTCGACCCCGAAGCTGCACGGCTCGAACTTCTGGAGCAACTGCCGGTTCAGCCACACCGCGAACGACGACCCGATCGTCCTCCCGCGTCTGCCGGGCCGGTCGCATCCGCACACGTTCTTCGGCAACGTCTCGACCGGCGCCTTCTCGACGCTCGCCGGCCTGCGCCGCGCGGCGACGACCTGCAAGCCGCGGGCGGACAGGGCGGCCTACTGGGTGCCGACGCTGTACCGGAACGGCCGCGAGGTTCGGCCCGAGAAGGCGCAGCTCTACTACGTCGTGCACGGCTATCGGCAGCTGCGGGCGTTCCCGGCCGGCCTCCGGATGGTGGCCGGGAACGCGCACGCGACCTCGCCGCAGAGCGGTCTCGTCACCTACTGGGACTGCGCCGGCGCGGTCGGGATCCGCTCGCAGCCCTCGCCCGCGCCGCCGGCGCGCTGCGGCCTCGTCAGCGGGACGGTGCTCGAGCTCCGCCAGGGGTCGAGCAGGCTCGTCCGGGCGACCGTCCGGTCGAAGACGCGCCTCGAGCTGCGCGTGAATTTCCCCGACTGCTGGGACGGGAAGCGCCTCGACAGCCCCGACCACCGCAGCCACATGGCCTACAGCCGCGGCTTCGTCTGCCCGCGCTCGCACCCGGTCAAGGTGCCGCTGATCCAGCTGATGATCCGCTACCCGACCTCGGTCGGAAAGGGCGTGACCCTCTCCTCCGGCGGCCGCTTCTCGGCGCACGCGGACTTCTTCAACGCCTGGGACGAGCGGACGCTCGTGCGGCTCGTCGACGACTGCTTTCACCGCCGCGGCTGCAACCCGGCCCGGGCGATGCGGCCCTAACGGCCGGTATAGAACCTGGTGCAGCGGATTGCCGTCGTCCCTTTGATGCACCGGAGGGCGCGGTGCAGTCGCGTCCGGTCGAGGACGAGGGGTGCGAAGGCGCGTCCGAGCCTGAAGACGACCCGGTCGGCGACGAGCGCCGAGGCCTCGTCGTAGGAGAGCTCGAGGCGGCCGGAGTCGTGGCCGGCGCAGTCGCGGCAGAGGACGAGGAGCCGCCGCGCGGGCCGGCCCAGGTAGAGTCCGCCGTCGAGCCCGCTCGCGCCGCCGCCGCGCTCGAGGAACCAGCGCGCCGGGAAGACGCCGCCGCGCGACCCGGGGGGCCGCCACGGCAGGAGGCGCGCGTGCCCGTCGAGGACGACCGCAGCGCGGCTCAGCTCGATCTCGATCGTGCCCACGTGCCGGGCGCCGGCGCGGAGGTCGCCGCGGACGACCAGATGCGGCTCCCTCGTGTGCGAGAGCAGCCTCGCGAGCTGACCCGCGGCGCCCAGCGCGCCTGCCGAGACGAGCAGGAGGGCCGCGAGCGCGACGAGCGCCGCCCGCCGCCGGCGGATCCGGCCCGCCCGGCGGAGCACGTCGTCCCAGCCGAGCGTCTCGCGCGGCTCCGGAGCGAGCCGGTCGAGACGCGTCCTCAGGCGCTCATCCATCGTCGTCTCCCAGCGCGGCGCGCAGCGTCGTGCGCGCGTCGTGCAGCAGCTTCCCGACCGTCCCGGGCCTGACGGCGAGGACCTCGGCGATGGTCGCGTAGTCGAGGTCGGCGTAGTAGCGGAGGAAGAGCGCCGCCCGCTGGCGCTCCGGCAGCCGGGCGACGAGCGCTCGAAACGAGCCGTCGCCCACGTCCGGCTCCGCGCCCACCGGCCTGAGCCGCTCGGCGAGCCGGCGCTCGAGGCGTCCGCGCCGGCGGCGGCTGAGCGCGCCGTTGACGACGATCCGCCAGATCCACGCCGAGGCGGCGCCCGATCCCCGGAACGAGCCCCGCTTGGCGACCGCGCTCGCGAACGCCTCCTGGACCACGTCCTCGGCCGCCTCGGCGCTGCCGAGGATCGCCGCGGCGACGCGCCGGAAGCGGCTCCCGTGCTCCCGGTAGATCGCCTCGATCAGCTCGAGCGAGCCCTGCTCCGCCGGAGCCACCGCGTCCGACATCTCCGCGACTGCGACCTCCACTCCCGCTCCGACGCACCGCGGCTCGAGTTTCTTCATCGCGGCGGCCTTGACTTGCGTCGGCAAGCGTTGGAACATCGCTCCCGGTGGCCGTGGCTGAGACTGCCGAGGCGCGTGGCCTCCTCGTCGACCTGCTCCACGAGGCAGCCCAGCTCGAGCACTGCCTGCTCGACGCCTACCTCTACGCTGCCTGCTCGCTCAGGTCGACGCCGCAGGAGTTCGCGACCGCCGCGGGCGAGGCGAACCGGCGGCGGGCGATCCAGTTCGAGCGCGCCCGCGCGTGGAAGCTCAGCCTGCTGAACGTCGCGCACGAGGAGATGCTGCACCTGCACTACGTCCAGTGCCTGCTGCGCGCCCTCGGCGAGCCGCCGTCGTTTGCGCTCCCGGAGCGCGACCCGGCGACCGGCAACTGGATCATCCCCAACTGGCGGGCGCGGATCGGCGAGGAGGAGGTCGACGAGGGGAAGGGCGTCCAGGTTCCCGTCGAGTCGCTGAGCCCGGCGAATATCCGCCGCTTCGTCGTCTACGAGGCGACCGACGCGCTCCAGGACACCGACCCGTTCGGCCCGAACGCGACCACGCTCTTCCAGCGGCTGCACGACTTCGAGGTCGACCTCCGCTTCGAGAGCATGCTGCTCGGGATCTCCGACGACGCCAAGCGGGAGGAGCTCAAGGCCAAGCTCGCCGAGCTGTACGCGACGGTCACGCCGCTTCCGGCGCCGCCCGTAGAGGCCGCGGCTGCCGAGGCGCTTGCCGCTCAGCTTCCCCCGGTCGAGGAGCTGCGGTTCCAGTCGATCGCCGACTTCTACTACCGCGGCATCCTGCCGCTCTACGAGGAGGCGTTCGACTTCGGCTGGGTCACGAACTCGAACCTCGCCCTGAACGACGAGCTGCTCGATCCGAATTACGCCCTCGAGGGCTTCCTGGTGCCGATCGGCCCGATCTATCGCGACAAGAACTTCGAGAAGTTCGCCGGGGCGAACGTCAAGGATCCGCTCCGCCACTACAAGAACGTCGCCGACATCGTCGGCGAGATCGTCGACGAGGGCGAAGGCGCCGCGAACTTCGAGCCGCGAGCCGAGGCGCTGCTCGCGAAGGTCGAGGAGCTCGGCGGCTCCCGTGGCTACCTCCAGGCGCTGCTCCAGGACCAGCGGTCTCCGGCACCGACGCCGCCATGGCTGGCCGAAGGCGAGCTGCTCCGGCAGTCCCACCTCTACCGGTTCGCGACGACGATGGTCGAGCTCGACCAGGAGCTCGATCTCGCCCGGCAGAGCGACGTCGGCTTCGACCCGGCGCGGACGCCTGTGGCGACGGGGAGCGTCGCCCTCCAGAAGCTTGCCGACGAGCTGCCGTCGCAGCTCAACGCCTGCTACCTCGTCCTGCTCATGTGGCTCTCGCGGATGTACGAGGTCCGCAACTGGCAGTCGGACGAGCCGCGCCGCCTCGCGATCGAGATGCTCGCCTCCTGGCCGCTGATGTCGATCGCGATCCGGCCGCTCCTCGAGCTCGCCTCCTTCTTCCCCGTCGATCGGCATGCGCTCTTCCGCGTCGACGCGGCGTCGCTCCCGCTGCTGCCGCTCCACGCACAGCAGCTCTTCGAGCTCTACGCGCGACCCGAGCGCTCGGAGGAGGTGAACGAGCGCATGGACTACCTCGCGCTCCACGTGCTGACCGACGTGGCGAAGTGGTGCGCGACGCAGGCCGACGTCGTGGCCGGGGAGGACCTCGAGCCGGAGGCGAGGCAGATGATCCTGACCCGGCTCGAGGAGCTCGCGCACCTCGACGAGTTCGAGAAGCAATACCCGTTCCGGGTCGCGGGCGGCTATTCGACCCGGATGCCGGACCTCATGTACCAGCAGACCCAGCGGGACCCGGAGGAGTTCGAGGAGAGCCCGGGCTTCGGCGCCGGGAACGCCTTCGCGGACACGCTCGCGCTCCGCCTTCGCTTCGCGGGGTGGGGGCTCGTCCAGCTCGCGACCGATCCCGATCCGCCCACCGACGAGGTCGGCTGCACGGGCACCCACATGTTCCATCCGGCCGACGGCGACCGCCGCCTCGACCGCGCGCTCGTGTGGCAGGACACAGATCCGGAGCGGACGATCCTGCGCGAGCCGAGGGCGGAGCTGCCCGCGCTCGGCGTGAACTGCGCCGACGTCTCGCTCCTCGTCGCCGGCGGGCCGGTCACGGCGGGGTACGTGCCGCTGAGCGTGATGCAGTCGACCGGCGCCGTCCAGGCGTCGGGCGTCCAGTCGGTGCTCGGGGTCCAAGGCTTCGACAACCTCCTCTCGCTGACCCCGGAGGAGATCCTCGGCGAGGGCCGGCAGCTCCGGATCGACCTCCTGCCGAAGGACGGGCGGCCGCCGATCCTGAACGGCTACAACCACCTCGTCTGGCAGGACGGCGAGCCAATCGACCCGTTCGTGCTCGCAGTGCTCGCCGACCCGGCGGCCGGCGACGGGTCTGGGCCGGAGCTCCTGTTCCAGCGGGAGATCTTCAACAACAACGGCCTGAGGCTGCTCCAGATGTCGCCGCTCCAGCGGCTCGAGTCCTCACGTGCGCCGTGCGGATTCGACGCGACGAGCAACATCTCCGACTGGGCGCTCGCCAGGCTCACGGAGGAGGAGCGAGAGCTGCTCGCGAGCGACGGCTTTCCGATCTCGTACCTCTCCCAGCGCGCAGGCGTGCTCGCGAGCGCGCTGGCGTCCGAGCTCGGCGCGAACGGCGACCCGTCGCGGGAGAAGCTCGACGCGATCGTCTCGCTCGGGGAGCGGATGCGTCTCGTCTCGGTTCCTCGCGGGACGACCGTCGGGTGGCTCACGGCCCTTCTCCACTACGGCCACACCGTCAGCGGCGTCCTCGCCGCTCCGGCCGCGGAGAATCCGATCTTCTCCGCCTTCGCGGAGCGGCTCCAGCTCGGGCTCGCGCTCGCGGAGGGCGCGGACCGGACGGCGCCGAACGCGCGCTGGCTCGTCGGCTACACGAAGGGCGTGATGGACACCGACGCGCTCTCCGACTTCGTCTACGGCGAGCTCTATGTGCCGGTGACCGTCCAGCCGACGGGCGAGCCGATCGCGCTCTCCCGCACGTGGTCGTTCCCGGAGAGCATGAGCGCGGCGGTGTCGGGCTACGCGTGCCGCTTCGCCGCGCCCTTCTGGGCGCAGTACCAGGTGAGCGGCGACGAGCGGACGACGAAGCTCCCGGACGGGACGGTGCTCACCGACACGTTGCAGACGCAGGAGGCGGACTCCTACACGTACACGACGACCGGCTGGGACGGCGTCACCGACGCCGCCGGGACGTTCACCCTCACCGCTCCGGCTGACCTGACGTGGTCGTTCTCGTTCAAGGCGACGGATCCGCAGGTCGTCGTCGCGGTACTGGCCGCGGTGGCGAAAGCCGCGCAGCAGATGGAGGCTGCGATGGCGGCCGAGTTCAGCCCGCACTAGGACCGAGCCCCGAATAAATCGTCGGGGGCATTTCTGCTCGGATGACATCGAGCGGTTGTTGGATCTTCGTTTGGATTACTTGCGCATGTCGGAGATCTCGGTTATCCTCCGATCCGGCAATCGCCACGAGACCATGCTGATGACCATCAACACCCAGACGTTCCATGCCGAAGCGGCGCTCGTCGCGTCGGTCAGGTCGTGCTGGCCGAAGCGCCGGCTCGATGCCACCCGTGCCCTCGCTGGGAGGTGTGCGCGCTAGCTCCCTAGCCGCATAGCAAGCCAGTCGAGGGCGACCCAACCGGGTCGCCTTCGTCGTTTTCGGAGGCGATCAGTCGACGTAGGAACCAAGGTGATGCTCAGCTTGAGAAAGCTCTAGATCGAATCGAGGCCCCGCCTGAGAGAGAAAGGCCCTCGGCGCTTTGCGCTGGAAATCTCGCTGGTGAATAAGCGTGTGCTTTTGCCTGCGATTTTCCAGCCGGTGCACGAGGCTCCGGGCTCCAAAGCTCCTCCACGTAGGACGCCGGTCGGCGATCCAGGGTCGAAGGGTAGGCGAGTGGCATGGAAAACATGGTTCGGCCTTCGTGCCGCTGCGTCGACCTTCCCGAGGCGGGAGGTGGACGGAGAGGCATGGGGGATTGGGTCGTCGACGGGCGACCCAAGGGAGTGACGGAAGAACGGCTGACGCTGAAGCGGTGCGTGGGCCGTAACGTGCATCCGGCGTCGCTAAGGGGAGAGGGCATCTCCCTGGCGGTCCACGACGGTGGCTGGCAGGCGCGCCGACGGGCAACGGATGGCTCCGGCAGGCGTTCGACCTCCCGCGCTATCTCGCGGGGGCGTAGCTCAGCTGGGCAGAGCGCTCGCTTGTCAGGCGAGAGGGCGCCGGTTCGAGTCCGGTCGTCCCCGCTCTCTTCGTGGTGGCTGTGGTGTAACCGGCGAGCATTCGAGGTTGTGAGCCTCGCGGTACCGGTGCGACTCCGGTCGGCCACCCTCGTCGCGGGCCGAAGCGGTCCGGTTATCTGGCATATGCCGTTCGAGTCGGCACCCGGGCTGCATCCCCACGACCGCGACGTCTACTTCTGCTGCGGGCCGAAGCGTTCCGGTTATCGCTTGGAGCGGGAGGTCGCGGGTTCGAATCCCGCCACGGCTCGCGCGAGCCGTGTAGCTCAGTGGATAGAGGACCAAAAACACCGGTCGCACGACACGACCGCAGCTCACCGGACTCGAAAGGAGGGACGCGATGTCCTACCTGACGCAGTACGCAGTCTCGTGTCCCGCCTCGGGCCGGCGGGGAGCGCGGGTCGACGAGCGCACGCTGCTGAACCGGCCGACCTTCGACGGCGGCGCCTACGTGCGCGCCTTCGTCGAGGACACGTCGAGCCGGCAGCTACGTAGGCGACTGCCGTCGCCGCGGCTCCGGCTCCGGATCGCCGACTGCGCGAACCAGATCGCGCTCGAGTTCTCGGTCGACTCGCCGGAGCTGCGCGAGAACTCGCTCCACAAGATCGAGACGTTGATCGCCGCGCTCGAGCGCTTCCGTGCCGGCCTCGTCGCCGAGGCGGAGCTGCGGGCGCACCGCGAACGCAGCTAGCCGACTCGAGCAGCACATCACGAACACCGAAAGGAGGTGCGAATGTCGTACCTGAAGCGTCACGGCACGCGGCGCGTGCCGCAGTCGGCGCCGATCCCGGGCTCGGGTCAGGTGCCGAACAGTGCCGGCGGCTTCGCCTGGTCGGTCGACGACTGGACGCGGCTCCGCCGGTTCCTGACCCTCGGCTCGGAGGGCGGGAGCTACTACGCCTCCGAGTGGACGCTCACGCGCGAGAACGCGCAGGCGCTCGAGCGCTGCCTGGCCGAGGACGGCGCGCGGGCGGTGGCCGAGATCGTCCGCGTCAGCGAGGAGGGCCGGGCGCCGAAGAACGACCCGGCGATCTTCGCGCTCGCACTGGCCGCCGGCCTCGGTGACGAGCCGACGCGGCGCTCCGCGCTCGAGGCGCTGCCGCAGGTCTGCCGCACCGGCACGCACCTCTTCCACTTCGCGACGTTCGTCGAGGGCTTCCGCGGCTGGGGCCGCTCGCTGCGGCGTGCGGTCGGCCGCTGGTACGCCGCCCAGCCGGCGGACGCGCTCGCCTACCAGGCGGTCAAGTACCGCCAGCGGGAGGGCGTCACGCACCGCGACCTGCTGCGGCTGGCGCACCCGGCCGAGCAGGTGAGCGCGGGCAACCCGACGCTCGACGTCACCGGCGATCACGCACGTCTCTTCGAGTGGATCGTCCGCGGCGGTGAGACGGATGGTCTGCCGCGTGCGGTCGAGGGCTTCGTCCGGGCGCAGGCGGCGGCGACCCCGGCCGAGACGGCCGCGCTCGTCCGCGACTACCGCCTGCCACGCGAGGCGGTCCAGAGCGAGCACCTCACCGAGGCCGTGGTCTGGGAGGCGCTGCTCGAGGACATGCCGATGACGGCGGCGATCCGCAACCTGGCGACGATGACGCGCGTCGGGGTCCTCGCGCCGGGCTCGGCCGGGACGGCGAAGGTCGTCGCGCAGCTCGGCGACGGCGAGCGCATCCGCCGCGCGCGAGTGCACCCGATCGCCCTGCTCGCGGCGCTGCGCACGTACGCGGCCGGTCGCGGCGTCCGCGGCCGGGGCGAGTGGAGCCCGGTGCGCGAGATCGTCGATGCGCTCGACGCCGCGTTCTACGCGTCGTTCGGCAACGTGGAGGCGACCGGCAAGCGGCTGCTGCTCGCGCTCGACGTGTCGGCCTCGATGACCTCGGGCTGGGTCGCCGGCGTGCCGAATCTCACGCCGCGCGACGCCTCGGCGGCGCTCGCGCTCGTGACGGCGGCGACGGAGCCGCACTACGAGACGGTCGGCTTCTTCGCCGGCGAGCGCGGTTGGAGGTCGGGCACGAAGAGCCTCTGGGGCTCGGGCAAGCAGGGTCTCACCCCGCTCGCGATCAGCCCGCGGCAGCGGCTCGACGACATCGTGAAGAGGGTGTCCGGCCTGCCGTTCGGCGGCACCGACTGCGCCCTGCCGATGCTCTACGCGCAGGCGCAGGAGCGGGAGGTCGACGCGTTCGTGATCTACACCGACTCGGAGACCTGGGCGGGCGACATCCACCCGGCCCAGGCGCTGCGCGACTACCGGCAGGCGTCCGGCATCGACGCCCGGCTGGTGGTTGTCGGCATGGTCTCGAACGGCTTCTCGATCGCCGACCCGGCCGACCCGGGGATGCTCGACGTCGTGGGCTTCGACACCGCGACGCCGCAGCTGATTTCCCACTTCGTCCGCGGCGCTCTCTGAGGAGGGCGCCGCGAGGCGCCCTACGACAGAGAGGAGCAGGAGATGCATCTCCATCTCGTGCGGGTCGCCGCGCGGCCGAAGCAGCCGTCGCGACCCGCCAAGGTCGTCGTCCTCGAGGCGCGCCGCAGGGCCCGCCTCGAGCTCGCCCGGCCCGAGCGGCAGCCTCCGCGGCCAGCCGCATGACCGCAACCGAAGTCCGGCGCGCATGCGGCGCGCCATGACGACTTCGGTTGGGATCGCCTTCGATCCGGGGCCGCACCGGCGAATGCCGGCGGCTGGCATCGGCGGCGACCGGCGAGCGAAGACGCGCCGCCGCCGAGCAGTCCAGGCGGCGGCGCCGCTTGGCCAACCGAAGTCCGGCGCGCCTGCGGCGCGCCATGACGACTTCGGTTGGGATCGCCTTCGATTCGGAGCCCCACCGGCCGACGCCGGCAAAGCCGGCATCGGCGGCGCCGCGGGCGGGCGTGGCGGAACCGGGATACGCACCGGCCTCAGAAGCCGGCGGGCTTCGGCCCATGGGGGTTCGACTCCCTCCGCCCGCACTCGCACCGACTATTTCAGGGAGCGCTGATGCGCTCCGGGGCGGGAAGCCGCCCCCTTGCCTCCGTAGCTCAGCCGGAAGAGCGCCGGGCTTCGAACCCGGGTGCAGAGGTTCGACTCCTCTCGGGGGCTCTCTCACGATGACACCGTGGCCGAGCGGGAAGGCGCACGCCTGCAAAACGTGCCACGGCGGTTCGAGTCCGCCCGGTGTCTCTACCCGCCACCACAATGAAAGGAGGAACACCATGAGCATCAAGACGTTCGGCCCCGTCGACGAGCGGAGCCTGAAGCAGCTGAAGCGGTGCATGCAGGCGGGCGACGCCGAGCTCGGCGTGCTCTGCGCCGACCACCACCCGGGCTACTCGCAGCCGATCGGCGGCGGTATCGCGTACGAGGGGTACGTGTCGCCGTCGGGTGTCGGCTACGACATCGGCTGCGGAAACAAGGCGGTGCGGACGGAGCTGCGGGTGGCGGAGGTCGACGTCCCGGCTGTGATGCGCGAGATCACGCGCCGGATCTCGTTCGGAATGGGCGTGCCGGCGCAGGAGCGGGTCGACCATCCGGTGCTCGACAAGATCCGCACCTCGGAGTTCGCGCCGCAGCGCAAGCTGGCCCAGCTGGCGGAGTCGCAGCTCGGCACCGTCGGCTCCGGCAACCACTACGTCAACCTGATGGAGGACGAGGAGGGCCGGATCTGGGTCGGCGTGCACTTCGGCTCGCGCGGGTTCGGGCACAAGACGGCGTCCGGGTTCCTGGCGCTGGCGCAGGGGCTCGACTTCGGCGAGCGGGCGCACGAGGGCGAGATGGACTCGCCGCCGGTGCTCTTCGAGGTCGGCTCGGAGCTCGGGGAGTCGTACGTGGCGGCGATGGAGCTCGCGGGCGAGTACGCGTACGCGGGACGCGACGTCGTGGTCGACAAGGTGCTCGAGATCCTCGACGCCGGGGCGACGCACGAGGTGCACAACCACCACAACTTCGCCTGGCGGGAGGAGCACTTCGGGCGCACGTACTGGGTGATCCGGAAGGGCTGCACGCCCGCCCGGCCGGGTCAGGAGGGGTTCGTCGGCGGCTCGATGGGCGACGAGTCGGTGATCCTCGAGGGTGTCGAGTCGGACGAGAACGAGCAGGCGCTCTTCTCGACCGTGCACGGCGCCGGGCGGGTGATGAGCCGCACGCAGGCGGCGGGCCGCATCCGGCGGACGACCGTGCGCGAGTGCACGGTGCGCGACTGCGACTTCTCCCTGCCGGCGAAGGAGTACACGGGCCAGACGTGCCCCGAGCACGGCACGAAGCTGCGCAAGGTGCGGCGCGAGCTCCAGCTCGAGCCGGGCATGGTCGACTGGCCCGCCGTGCAGGCACGGCTGCGCGAGCAGGGGATCGTGCTTTTCGGCGGTGGCGCGGACGAGGCGCCCGAGGTGTACAAGCGCCTCCCCGACGTCCTCGCCGCGCACGGGGACACGATCCGCGTGCAGCACACGCTGCGCCCGCTCGGCGTCGCGATGGCGGGCCGCGACGTGCACGATCCGTACAAGGACTGAGGGCCGCGAAAGCGGCCCTCAGCCGTTAGGCGAGGCCCCTCGAATATTGCTGCTTGACTTCCAGCAAGAAACCGGCGTATGTTCGTGACCCAGTCCCGAGCCCGATGAGGCATTCGGAAACGAGGCATCGGTGAAGCATTCTGCGGACGCGGTACCGGCGGTCGACGCGAAGTCAGCGCAGGCGATCGACGCGGCGGTCGCCGCGAATCAGGCCGAGCTCCAGAAGCCGGGCGTGCTCGGCATTCGCGCGGGCTACAAGGTCGTCGCGGGGTGGCCGACGCGAAAGCCGGCGATCGTCGTCACCGTCGAGAACAAGAAGGACGACGTCGCCGACCAGGATCGCCTGCCGGACAAGGTGGGCGGAATCGCGGTCGACGTGCGCGAGGCCTCCCGGCTGAAGTCGCTCGAGCTCAAGGACCCGGCGCAGTACGAGACGATCGCCCACACGCTTCCGGCAGAGGCGCGAGTCGCGCGGTTCCCGGACGAGCAGCCGACCCAGGCGACCTCGGAGGAGCTGGCCGTGGAGCCCCTGGCTGCTAAGCCGACGCTCCCGTACGCGGGGCCGGCCGACGCGAACCTCGACCCGGTCGAGGACGACTTCACAATCCTGTGCCATGCGAGCCCCGACGCCGGGTGGCCGACGCTGTCGAAGTTCCTCGCGGACACGACGGACCGGCTCGTCGTCGGCCTGTACGACTTCACCTCGGCGCACGTCCTCGACGCGGTCAAGACGGACCTGAACGGAAAGCACCTCGACCTCGTCCTCGACCACCCGCCGCGGAACCCGACCGCCGACCAGACCGACGAGGAGACCCACACCGCCCTCGCGGACGAGCTCGGCGACAACCTCGACTTCGCCTGGGCGCTCGAAGGCATGGACAAGTTCGCGGCCGTCGCGGTCTTCCCCAACGCGTACCACATCAAGGTGGCGGTCCGAGACGGGCAGACCTTCTGGCTCTCGAGCGGGAACTGGAACAACTCGAATCAGCCCGACATCGACCCCGTCAATAACCCCGGCGACGCCTCCGCCGCGACGAAGTTCGACCGCGACTGGCACGTCATCGTCCAGCACGCGGGCCTCGCGGGGACGTTCTCGAAGTACCTCGAGAACGACCTCACCGTCGCGTCGCAGCACCAGGTCGCGCCCGCCGCCGTCGCCGCGCCCGCAGCCTTAGCGGCAGCCGAGGAGCTCGCCTTCGAGCCGCTGGCCGTGCCCGCGGCGGCGTTCGCGCAGTTCTTCGCGCCGCAGTCGTTCTCGGGGCAGATGAAGGTGACGCCGCTCCTCACACCGGATCCGGACATCTACACCGGCGCGGTCCTCGCGCTCGTCCAGAGCGCCACGCAGAGCCTGTACATCCAGACGCAGTACGCGCACCCCTCCGTGCAGGCCGGGGACGCGAAGTTCACCGAGCTGCTCCAGGCCGTCGTCGACCGCCAGCAGGCCGGCGTCGACGTCAGGATCATCTTCAGCCAGTGGGAGAACCAGGGCTACCTCGAGAAGCTCCAGGCGGTCGGCTTCGACCTCAACCAGGTCCGGATCCAGCAGGGCGTCCACAACAAGGGCATCGTCCGCGACGGCACCGCCGTCCTCATCAGCAGCCAGAACTGGTCGGCCGACGGCGTGCTCCGGAATCGCGACGCCGGCGTGATCATCGAGAACGCGGACATCGCGCAGTACTTCCAGCAGATCTTCATGCACGACTGGACGCATCTCGCGCGCCAGCAGGCGCTCGACGCCTGAGCCGGGCCTGAGCTCTTACCTCACTTCGCCAGCACCGTGCGCAGCGCGCAGATCGACGGCGCGAAGAAGTAGCCGCCGCCGGTCGGCACGACCCAGTCGTCGGGTGCGACCAGCGTGTGGTGCGCGGCCCCGATGCGGACGGCGAACTTCCGCTCGCGGCTGCCGTCCGGGGCCTGAGCCTGACCCAGGATCGGGTCGACGCCCGCGTGTCGGTCCTTGAAGTCCGGGTCGTTCACGTACCGCTTCGTGACGTACTCGAACTGGTCGACGATGCTCGTCATGTAGGCCATGAAGAGAAGGCCGCGGTCGATGCCGTCGTCGACCGGGACCTCCGGGGTCGACCGCGACGACGGGCCGAAGGGGATGCCGCGGCGCAGGAGGCGGTGCGTCTGCGCCTCGCGCTCGTCGCCGTCGCCGTCGCTGAGGTCGTCGCGCGGATAGGACTTCCGGATGTGCGCGGCGAACGGGCAGCGTGCGCCGGTCTTGTCGCCGGGAGACTGAGGGTACGTCGTGTCCTCGCACTGGTCGTCGCCGGGCTTCTTCTGCGTCGGCTTCGTCTCCTCCTGGAACTCGAAGTTGTTGTTGGCGCACTCGTCGCCCCCGAGGCTCGGGTTGTCGGCGTGCGGCTCGCGCATGGTCGGCGCGCCCGATGCCCAGCGGCCGACGAGGCGGGCGCCGAGCGCCGCAGGCGTCACTTCGAGCTGTGCGGCGTGGTCGTGGAGGAAGGAGTGGAACCCGTGCACGTCCTGCCGCAGGCGGCGGAAGACGAGGTAGGCGCCGTCGGCGGCCCAGCGCGGCGCGAGGGCGTGGCCCGCGCCGTCCGTCAACGAGTCGAAGCCCGGCTCCGTCACCTTGCGGTGGGGATGCTGGCCGGGATAGCCGAAGACGAACTCGCCGGGCCAGACCAGATCCTGCCCCGGCTTTCCCTGGTCGGGGTCGTCCGGGTTCTGGCGCAGCGTCAGCACGTCGTGCCACGACCGGGAGATCCGCCCCCGCAGGCCGGGCTGCGAGACGCCGTCCAGGAAGCCGAAGTGTTCGTGGCCGGCGAGCGTGCCGAGCTGGGTCCGTCCTTCCTGCTTGAAGACGATCGACGCGCCGCTTCCGTGCGGCGAGAAGAGCAGCTGCTCGACGCGAGCGACCTCGGCCTCGAGGTCGGCGAGCGTATCGGCGGCGACGAGGATCAGGACGTGTGCGCCGTCCTCGCCGTCCCGAACGAGCCACCGGTCGGGATGGCCTTCGGCGGCCGCGGACGTCGGATCGCCGAGCGCCGCCGACTGTGCGACGACGCCGGTCTTGAACGAGGCGTCGGCGAAGGCGTCCGCGTTGCTCGTCAGCTTCGCGAGCGCGGCGTGCGTGAAGGCGATGTTGATCCAGCTCGCCTTCACCGTGCCCGGGTAGCCGCGGCGGTCGGCGGTGCGCTTGAAGAGGCGGTTGAAGGCGAGCACCTCGTCGGCGGTCGCGACCAGCGGGACGAAGTCGGCGAGCCAGGCCTTGAACGACGCCACGTCCTCGATGCGCAGGAAGAGCAGCGTCTGGAAGTCCTTGTTGAAGCCGGCGACGATGTTCCCCTGGATGTTCTTCAGGTGCAGCAGCGGCTCGTGGTGAGCGTCGGGGCGAGCCGGGCCCGTGCCGTTCGAATGGAACGGCGCGACCGCCGGCGCCTCGCGCACGGCCGGGTACGCCGGGTCCGAGCCGCGATGCTCGATCTCGGTACAGACGTGTGGAGCTTCGGTGGTCAAGCAATCCTCCTTTCGACTCCGGGGTGTCGGCTCGACCGAGCCGTGGCGCCGCTCCCGTCCAAAGCGGCGCCACGGCCGGTCGCCCCCTCCCCGAGCTCAGACATCCGGGTGGAGCTTCACGACCTCTCCCACGAAGGCGTCTCCGAGCGAGAGGAACGAGGTGCTCAGCTTGTCGTAGGTCTGTCGATACGAGAGGTGACTGCGGAACTTCGTCGTCCGCTCGAGCGCCCCCCATTTCACGTTCTTCGGCAGTGCGTTCGCCGCCCACGGGACCGTCTTCATCTGCTCGAAGTACGAGCGGACGTAGCGGACGAAGTACCGTCGCTGGCCGGTGGGTAGGACGGCGCTGAGCCTGTAGAACCGGGTGACGGCGAGCCGGTAGAGCCGCCACTGCTGGACGACCGCGTCGCCGCGGTAGCGAGCAGTGAGCTCGGCCGTGATCCGGCCGCCGTCGACCTGCCATTGACCGAGGCCCGCGTTGTAGGCGGCCTGGGCCACGGCAGCGTTCCGCTTGCGATTGCCCGTCGGCCCGTAGATCAGGCCGCTGGCAACTCGCTGGCCGGAGCCGACGGCCATGGTGAACGACTTGCTCATGTCGGTCGCGAGCGTCGTCCGGACCTCGAGCGACTTCTCGTGGTTCTGCACCCCCCGGGCCACCCACGGCCCGAGGAAGGCGACGGCGAGACCGCCCACCACGCTGAGCACGGCTGGGATCACTGCGGGCTGCTTGAGCAGCCCCGGTAGGCGCGGAGCCTTTGCGGCGGTGCTGATCTCCTTGGGTGGCGCTGCGGCGATCGTGCTCATCTCGATACCTCCTGCTGGATCCGGGCTCGCGAGGGCTTGAGCCTCGGTAGTGAGCTGATGGAGTGGTGCGCCCGGGCGAGCGCGCGGCGGGCGAGGGGTGAATGCCCTTCCGTCCGCGTGCGCCGAGCGAGTCGCATGTCTCGCGCCAGCTGATCCCGATGCTCACGGGCGAGCAGCTGGCGGGTCTCGATGTCAGTGAAGATCATGTCGGTCTCCTTTCGCGGCAAGCCTCCGTTTCGGCGGTCGAATTCCGGTCGAGATCGGGTCGAGCTGCATTTCCGTGGGGTTGAGCCCGAACGGGTCAGGCGCTACCGTCGAGCGATCCACCGGAGTGAGGAGGAAATGGAGTTTCGGATACTCGGGCCACTCGAGGTCCATGGCCACGGGTGCCAAATTCCGCTCGGCGGCGGAAAACAGCGCGCCTTACTCGGCGTGTTGCTCCTGCACGCGAACGAGTCGATCTCGAACGAGCGGCTTATAGACGAGCTGTGGGGCGATCGCCCGCCGGCACGGGCGCACAAGCTCGTGCAGGGCTACGTCTCGGGGCTGCGCAAAGTGCTCGGGCCGGCGCGGGTCGTCACCCGGTCGCCGGGGTATCTCGCGCGCGTGGAGGTCGGCGAGCTCGACGCGCTCGAGTTCGAGCGGCTCGTCGCGGAGGGCCGGGCGGCCGACGAGCCGCTGCTCAAGACCGAGCGCCTGCGCGAGGCGCTCGAGCTCTGGCGCGGCTCGGCGCTCGCCGACCTTCGCTTCGAGGGGTTCGCCGCTCGCGAGGCCGAGCGGCTCAACGAGCTGCGCCTCGCCGCTCTCCTCGACCGGATCGACGTCGACCTCACGCTCGGGCACCACGTGGAGCTCGTCGGCGAGCTGGAGGCGCTGGTTGCGGCGCACCCACTCCAGGAGCGGTTCCGCGCTCTGCTCATGCTCGCCCTCTACCGCTCCGGTCGCCAGGCGGACGCGCTCGAGCTCTTCCGCGGGACGCGCACGCTGCTCGCCGAGGAGCTGGGCCTCGATCCCAGCCCCGAGCTCCAGCGGCTCGAGCGGCTCATCCTCACGCACGACCCGGAGCTCGATCTGCCGCGCTTGGAGGAACGGGTCGAGCTGCCGCCGGCTCCCACGCCTCCGCCCGAGCCGGAGCGCCTGCGCCGGACGGTGTCGGTCGTCTTCGGCGACATCGTGGGCTCGACGTCGCTCGGCGAGCGGCTCGACCCCGAGACTCTGCACGGCGTGCTCGACCGCTACTCCGAGACCTGCGCCGACGTCCTCGAGCGACACGGCGGCACGGTCGAGAAGTTCATCGGCGACGCGGTCGTGGCCGTCTTCGGCCTGCCCGACCTGCACGAGGACGACGCCTTGCGCGCCGTCCGCGCGGCGGTCGAGCTGCGCCAGGCGGTCGCCGACCTGAGCGCGGAGCTCCAACGCACCTGGGGCGTCGGCCTCGGGATCAAGCTCGCCGTCAACTCCGGGGAGGTCTTCGTGGGCCCCGGCTCTCGGCGCGACACGTTCGCGAGCGGCGACGCGATCAACGTCGCCGCCCGGCTCCAGGGGGCGGCCGCCGACGGGGAGATCCTCCTCGGCGAGCAGACGAAGCGGCTGATCGAGCCGGCGGTGCGGGCCGAGCCTCTCGAGCCGCTCGGGGTCAAGGGGCGGGTCGCCGCCGTGCGGGCCTGGCGGCTCGTCGAGATCCAGGCGGTCGACCACCCCTCCCAGATGCGCCCGCCGAGGACGCCCTTCGTCGGCCGCAAGCCCGAGCTTGCCGCGCTCGAGCGGGAGCTCGAGCGGGCGACCTCCGAGCAGGCCTGCCGGCTCTGCACGCTCGTCGGGGCTCCCGGTGTCGGCAAGTCACGCCTGGTGCGCCAGCTCGTCGACAAGCTCGGCGACGAAGCGGTCGTCGTGGTCGGGCGGTGCCTGTCGTACGGCGAGGGCATCACCTACCGGCCGCTCGCCGAGATCGTGCGCGGGCTCGGCGGCGGGCCGCCGCGGGAGTGCATCCAGAACGTGCTCGGAGACGCCGAGCACGCCGAGCTCGTGTCCGAGCTGGTCCTCGGTGCGATCGGGCTAGCGGAGCCGGGCGGCCGCGAGGAGACGTTCTGGGCGGTGCGCCGCCTGCTCGAGACGGCGGCCCGCAAGCTGCCGCTCGTCGCGGTCTTCGAGGACGTGCACTGGGCCGAGCCGACGCTGCTCGACCTGCTCGAGTACGTCGCGGGCTTCTCGAGCGGGGCGCCGATCCTGCTCCTCTGCCTGGCCCGGCCCGAGCTTCTGGAGACGCGGCCTGCCTGGACGGTGCCGCACCAGGGAAGAACCGTGCTCGAGCTCGAGCCGCTCCCCGAGCTGCACGCGCACGAGCTCGTCGCTCTGCTCGGCACCGATCGCTTGAGCGAGCACGCACAGGCCCAGATCGTCGAGACGGGCGAGGGAAACCCGCTGTTCCTCGAGCAGCTCGTCGCCGTGCAGGCCTCCGGCGAGCCGGCGAAGCTCCCGCCGAGCGTCCAGGCCGTGCTGGCGGCCCGGATCGACCGGCTCGAGCCCGGCGAGCGCGCCGTGCTCGCGCACGCCTCGGTCGAGGGTCGGAGCTTCCACCGCGGCGGGCTCGCGGCCGTGCTGCCGCCGAGCCCGCGTGAGGGGCTCGGCATGCACCTGATGGCGCTCGTCCGCAAGCAGCTCATCCGTCCGTGCCCGCCGGACTTCCCGGGCGAAGACGGGTTCCGCTTCACCCACGTCCTCACGCGGGAGGCCGCCTACGCGGCCCTGCCGAAGCGCCTCCGCGCCGAGCTGCACGAGGCGGTGGCCGACTGGCTGGAGACGAAGCCGGACAACCAGGACGAGATCGTCGGTTACCACCTCGAGCAGGCGTGCCTGTACCACGCGGAGTTCGGCACGGACGGCAGGCTGGCGACGCGCGCGGCCGAGCGGCTCGAGGCCGCGGGCCGGAAGGCGGCGGGCCGCTGCGACCTGCCGGCCGCGGTAAACCTGCTCACGCGCGCGGCCGCGCTCCTGCCCGAGGACGATCCGACGCGCGCGGCGCTCCTCCCCGAGCTCGGGGCTGCGCTGATCGAGGCCGGCGACCTGGGCCAGGCCGACCGCGTGCTGGCCGAGGCGCGGCGGGTGGCCGAGTCGCTCGACGACGAACAGCTCGCGACGCACGCCGTCGTCCAGCAGCTCGTCCTCCGGCTGCAGGCGACGACCGATGCGACCGCCGAGGCGGCGGCGGAGGTCGACCGCGTGCTGCCGGTGTTCGCCCGGGCCGGAGACGAGCTCGGCCTCTGCCGGGCCCGCCGGCTCGAGGCATGGGTGCACTGGATCTGGGGCGACACGCGCATAGCCGAGGCCGCGTGGGAGGCAGCCGCGGAGCATGCGCGCCGAGCCGGGGCCGAGCGGGAGGAGGCGCACGCGCTCCTCTGGCTCGGATCCGCCGCCCTTTCCGGTCCGACTCCCGCGCCCGAGGGAGTCGCGCGCTGCGGGGAGCTCATGCAGCGGATGGCGAACCGCCGGATGGAGAAGGCGCAGCTCCTGAATCCTCTTGCCGGGCTCGAGGCCATGCTGGGCCGGTTCGACGAGGCCCGCGAGCTGCTCGCCCGGGCGACGGCGACACTGGCGGAGTACGGCATCACGCTCAACGCGAGCTCGCATCCCCAGGCGCTCGTCGCGATGCTCGCAGACGAACCCGAAGAGGCCGAGCGATGTCTCCGGGTCGACTACGACAACTTGGCGAGCATGGGCGAGAAGGCCTACCTCTCGACGACGGCCGCGTTTCTCGCACGCGCGGTCGAGGCTCAGGGTCGGGACGAGGAAGCCTACGAGCTGACCGAGGTCGCGGAGCAGGCAGGCGCAGCCGACGACTTCTCGACGCAGGTCGTCTGGCGGGGAGTGCGGGCCCGCCTGATCGCGAAGGGAGGTGCTACTGCGGAGGCGGAGCGGCTAGCTCGGGAGGCGGTGATGCTTGCCGAGCAGACCGATCGTCTGAACTACCACGGCGGTGCGCTCGTCGACCTGGCCGCCGTGCTGCGGAGCGCAGGGCAGATCGGCGGTGAGCTCGAAGCCCTCGAGGCGGCACTCGAGCTCTACGAGCGAAAGTACAACCTCGTAGCGGCCGCCAAGCTGCGCCCGCGCGTTGACGAACTCAAGCAAGCAACCCCTTTGGAGGTGTGAGCGAGATGGAAGGCAACTTCAACCCCAAGCTGGAGATCCTGTGGGGCGGCAAAGGGGTCGCCGCACGTGGGCCGCTCGAGTGGAGCAACGGGGAGACCGGCGTCACGCTCCATGTCGCGATCATGAAGGAGCAGGTCGCGGCGACCGGCCGGTCGGGCGACGACGTTCCGAGCTCTGCGGACGAGTTTCTCTTCGCAGCCGCGGTCCAGGGAAACGGCACGTTCACGCCGGGACACGCGACCGCGACGGGCCTGGCGCTCGTCCGCGGGAACGGCGTCGAGATGTACCAGTGGTCGGCTCCGGTCGAGCTCGTCTAGCAGACGCTCGACCGCATCTCGACCAGACCTCGACCGGCGTGAGCGACGCTCCAGACGACCCCTGATCGCGAAGGGAGGTGCTACTGCGGCGGAGCGGCGAGCTCGGAGGCGATGACGCTTGTCGAGCGGACCGAACGTTTGAACGACCACGGCGGCGCTCGTAGCCCACGAGCTGCGCCGGCACGTCGACGGACTCAAACAAGCGACACCTGTGGAGGTATGGCGGATGCCACCGATGGAAGGAAATTTCAAGCCGAAGCTGGAAATCCTGTGGGGAGGCAAGGGAGTCGAGGCACGCGGGCCTCTCAAGTGGGATCCCGGGGCGAAGAGCATGACCCTGCACGTTGCGGTCATGAAGGACAAGGTCGCAGCGACGGGCCGTGACGACCTGACGAACACCGCGACCGACTTCCGCATCGAGGCGGCAGTCCAGGGCAGCGGCAAGTTCACGCCCGGGCCTGCGATCGCAACCGGCCTCGCGCTCGTTCCCGGCGAAGGGCTCGAGATGTACCAGTGGTCGATCGGGGTCGAGCTCGTCAACGGGAAGCCGTAGGAGAAGAAACCCGGCCGCCGCGGGCTTACCGCCCGCGGCGGCCGAGGCTCGACCCGCCTCGACCGGCCTCGACCGGCGTGCCGAGGCTCGACCGCATCTCGACCGGATCTCGACCGCCGTGCGGGACGCTCCAGGCGACCCGGATTGGCGAAGGGAGGTGCTACTGCGGCGCGGATGGCTCGGGAGGCGATGACGCTTCTCCGAGCAAACCGATCGTTCGAACGACCACGGCGGCGCGCTCTCGGCGGTGAGCTCGAAGCCCACCGAACTGCGCCAGGGGCGTCGACGAACTCAACCAAGGACACCTTGGAGGTGTGACGGATGGAGGGCAACTTCAAGCCAAAGCTGCAAATCCTGCCCGGAGGCAGGGGGGTCGAGGCACGTGGGCCTCTCGAGTGGGACTCCGAGGCGAAGAGCATGACCCTGCACGTTGCGATCATGAAGGACAAGCTCACGGCGGCCGGTCGAACCGGTAACGACTTGCCGAGAACGACGAAGGAGTTTCTCGTCGAGGCGGACGTCCAGGGCAACGGCAAGCTCACGCCGGGGCCTGCGATCGCGACCGGCCTGGCGCTCGTTTACGGCAAGGGCGTCGAGATGTACCAGTGGTCGATCGGGGTCGAGCTCGTCAACGGGAAGCCGTAGGAGAAGGCTCGGCCGCCGCGGGCTCACCGCCCGCGGCGGCCGAGGCTCGACCGCGCCTCGACCGCGCCTCGACCGGCGTGGCGGAAGCTGAAGACGACACACCGTCAGCGACCACCACGGAGGTGACTCGATGTCAGTCCTGATCTTGAGGCCCGGCGAGACGAACGACGTAGTTCCGAGGATGAAACAGGCTCTCGTCGCAGAGCTGTCGAGGCTCGGACTGCAGTCGGTCGCACAGGGCGTCGACCTCGACGTGAAGACATACGGCTTGGCGGCGGTGAAGGCCGTCGAGAGGTTTCAGCGTGCCAGGCACCTGCGGGTCGACGGCGTCGTCGGCAAGGACACATGGCGCGCGCTCGGAATCGACGAGCCGGTCGTCGAGGACGTCGGACGCGTGATCATCGCGCCCGGCGCCAACCTGCCCGGCAAGCCGATCCAGCCGATGACGCTGCAGTACGTCGAGCGGATGGCGGCCCTGATCCACAAGCCGATCACGATCACGACGGGGACGAACCACCCGGAGCTCACCGTCGACGGCAAGGTGTCGGATCACCCTACGGGCCACGCCGCCGACATCGGCATGGCGGCGAACGGCGGCAACGCGGACGGCCCAGTCGGCGACCGCATCATGGAGGCCGCGCTGGTCCTCGCCGGCGTCCCGTCTGCCCAGGCCCGCGCCGAAGCGCAGGCCGGCGGTCTGTTCACCAACACGTACGAAAACATGCGCATCCAGTGCATCTGGAAGACCTCGAACGGCGGCAACCACCACGACCACGTCCATGTGGGCGTGCGGCCGGTGTGATCATGAACTTCACGCCTGCACTCGCGAAGGAGTACGTCGGCCTGTGGAGGTCGTGCGTCATCCGCACGTCACGGGTCGCGGAGGTCGACGCGATCGTCAACCGCCTGGTCGCGCACGAGGACCGGTACACGAAGGTGAGCAAGCAGCACGGCGTCCCGTGGTACGTCGTCGGGGTGATCCACCAGCTGGAGGGCAGCGGAGACTTCACGACGCACCTCCACAACGGCGACCCGCTCACGGCACGAACCGTCCACGACCCCAAGGGGCGACCGAAGAACGGCAGGCCGCCCTTCACGTGGGAGGCAAGCGCGTCGGACGCGCTCGAGCTCGACGGCCTCGGCACGTGGAGGAACTGGACGCTTCCGGGCACGCTCTTCGCCCTCGAGCGCTTCAACGGGTTCGGCTACCGCCTGCTGAAGAGCCCGCTCCACTCGCCGTACCTGTGGAGCTTCTCGAACCAGTACACCATGGGGAAGTTCGTCGGGGACCACGACTTCCGACCGAGCGCCGTGTCGAGGCAGTGCGGCGCCGCGGTGCTGCTCAAGCGGATGGTCGGGCTGGAGCTCGTGCGGATCAACGGCGCACGCGTGAACGGCAGCAGCTGATGGTCGGATGCCGGGTGGGCACGGAGCCGGTTCCGTGCCCACCCGGGCTCTGGCTACGCCATCGGGGCGTAGTCATAGCGGGCCAGGAGCTGCCAGTCGATTCGTTCGGTCACGACGTCGAGTAGCGGGCTCGGCAGCGGCGTGCGCTGCCGGCTCACCTCGTCGAAGGCGACGTCGACGACGACGGCCGGCTCGTCGTCCCACCGCGCCGGGCAGAGCACACGGGGGAGACGTGCGCCGGCGCGGGCCGGGCCGGGAAGCCCGAGCGTACGGGCGAGCCGCTCGACGAGCGGGTCGAGGTCGCCGGTCAGCTCTTCGTAGCGCACGACCTCGGCGCCGAGCGCGAGCCACGCCGAATAGCAGCGGTTGAAGCGGTTGCAGAGCGAGCCGAGCGCGGGCGCGAGCCGGTCGAGATCGTCCGAGCGCATCCGGCCTTGGTAGACGAGCATGCTGCGCGCCCACTCGTAGGGATCCCTGACGCTGACCACCATGCGGATCTCGTCCTCGAGCGCCGCTCGGTACAGGTCGCGGGCGAGCCCGCGCAGGTGCTCGACCTGGCGCGGGTCGCCGGAAAGGTCGGTCGTCGCGGAGAGAGCCGCCTGCGTCGCGGCGGTGACGAACGCGAGCGCGGCGTCCGGCCGTCCCTCGACGGCGCGCAGGAGGGCCTCGAGGTCGACCGGCGGGGAGTGCTTGTCGCCGAGGACGTGCATGAGCACGACGACGCCCTCGACGGAGCCCTCGAGCAGCGTGCGCAGGGCGTTCGTTCCCGTCCTCTCGATCCCGTACTGCTTGATGAACGTCGCCAAAGGCAGATGATTGCTCGATGAGAACGATCCGGGCCGCAGGGCTCTGCGGCCTCGTCGCCTTCGTCACCTTCAACGCCGGCTGGATCGCGGGCGATATCGCGCAGCCCCGGGCATTCAGCCCGGCCGACGACGACATCTCGTATCTCGGAGCGCTCACGGCGAGCAAGCCCTGGCTGTACAACCAGCTCGCCGCGAACGTGTCGGGCGCCCTGATCGTCGCTCTGGGGATCGGCCTCTGGTGCGCGCTCAGCCCGAGTCGCCTCGGCCGCCTCGGCGCCGCCGCCTGGGTGGCGACGGGCCTGGGGACGTTTCTCGACGGGCTCTTCCGGCTCGACTGTCAGCCGATCGACGCCGGCTGCAGCAACGACTCGTGGCACTCGCACGCCCACAAGATCGAGTCGGGCTTCACTGCGGGTGCGACCTTCGTCGCGCTCGTGCTCGTGGCGCTCGCGTTTCGGCGCATACCCGAGTGGCGCGACTCGTGGCTGCCGACGATCGCCACGGTCCCGGCGATCATCGTCGCCAACGTCGCCTTTTCGCCCATCGGGGGCGGCGCGGCAACCCGCGCGGGCACGGTCACCGTCTTCCTGGCCATCGCGTTCATCGGGTTCCGGCTGATCCGGGAACCGCGTCGCGCAGCGATGCCGCTTCCGGTAGGCTCGGACGATCGTCGGTTAGCGGAAGGAGGGACGCCGTGATCGCATGCATCGCAGATACGACCGCGCTGCAACGCCCGGGCGTCCCGTCGCACTGACCCGCCGCCGCCGGCTCCCGCCCAGACGCTCCATCAGCGACGGTTGCCGAACCGGGACTTGCCGCGCCCCGGCCCGACGTTAGGAGAACGAGACCACGTGATCGACCAGCTCAACCCAGACGACTACGCCATCTGGCCCACGACCCAGCGGCTGCTGCACCTCTGGCGTGAGCAGTGGCGTCTGGTCGTCCTCGGGCTCGCGTGCGCGCTCGGCTACACGTCGATCTCGCTGACGATCCCGATCCTGGTCGCCCGCGCGATCGACCACGCGATCGTCCGTCACGACCGGCCGCTGTGGGAGTACCTGCTGCCGATCCTCGTCCTCGCGACGATCCGGTTCGTCATCAACTTCACGCGCCGCTACGCGACCGCCCGCGTCGGCGTGCGGATCGAGGCGCGCATGCGCGAGCTTCTGTACGGGGCATATCTGCGCTTCCCGCGCGCGTTCTACGACCGGCACCCGACCGGCCAGGTCGTCTCGCGCGCGACGAACGACCTCTACCCGATCCGCTACTTCATCGGCTGGGGGATGGTGCAGGGCGCGCAGAGCCTGATGATGATCGTCGGCGCAGCGATCGTCCTGACGATCGTGAACCCGCTGCTCGCGCTGTACACGGCCGCGTCGATGCCGCTGATCGGGCTCGTCGCGTGGCTCTTCGCGCACAAGGTGATGCCGATCTCCCGCGAGGTTCAGCAGCGGAAGGGCGACGTGACCGAGGCGGCGGACGAGGCGGTCGTTGGGATCGAGATGGTGCAGGCGTTCGGGCGTGAGGACGACGTGCGCTCTCGCTTCGCCGGCAAGGCCACGGCCGTTCGGGACACGGTGGTGCGCCAGGCGGGCGTCGAGGCGCGGCACCTGCCCGGCCTCTTCTTCCTGCCGACGCTCTCGGTCGCGATCGTCGTCTTCTTCGGCGGCCGGCGCGTGATCGACGGTTCGCTCTCGTACGGCGAGTTCGCGCTCTTCATCCAGCTCCTGCTCCAGCTCGTGTGGCCGCTCGAGGCGCTCGGCTGGATCACGAACCTCGGCCAGCGCGCGCTCGCCTCGGCGGGCCGCAGCTTCGCCTGGCTCGAGCACGTCCCCACGCTGCCGGAGCCGGCGAGCCCGCGGCCGCTATCGGGCGGTCCGCTCGGCGTGCGCTTCGACGACGTCCGCTTCCGCTACACGACCGGCGGCGAGGTGCTCCGCGGGGTCGACCTCGAGGTCGAGCCGGGCGAGATCGTCGCCGTCTGCGGCCCGACCGGATCCGGGAAGACGTCGCTGCTCGGCCTGCTGCCGCGCTTCTACGACCCGACGGGCGGGCGCGTGCTCCTCGGCGGCGTCGACGTCCGCGAGGTCGCGCTCGCCGACCTTCGCTCCGCGGTCGCGATCGTGACCCAGCGGCCGATCCTCTTCTCGGTGCCGCTCCGCGACAACCTGACCGCCGCGCGGCCGGACGCGCCCTGGGACGAGGTGCTCGCCGCGTGCGAGGCGGCCGGCGTCGCCGCCTTCGCCGAGGAGCTCCCGAAGCGCTACGACACGCTGATCGGCGAGCGCGGCGTCAACCTCTCCGGCGGGCAGCGGCAGCGCGTCGCGCTCGCGCGCGCGCTCGTCGCGGGCGCGCGCGTGATCGTCCTCGACGACCCGCTCTCGGCCGTCGACACGCAGACCGAGCGGACGCTCGTCCGGCGGCTCCGGCCCGCGCTCGAGGGACGCACGGTGCTCGTCGCGACGCAGCGCCTCTCGACGATCGAGCTCGCGGACCGCGCCGTCGTCCTCGACGACGGCCGCATCCTCGAGAGCGGCCGGCCGGCGCAGCTGATCCTCGGCGACGGACCCTTTGCGGCGCTCTTCGGAGACGAGGTCCGTGCCGCATAAACAGCGCACCGGGCTCTCGCGGCTGACCCGCTACCTGCGCGGGCGCCGCGCGTGGGTGGCCGTCCTCATGCTCGCCGCCGCGGGCGAGGCCGTCGCCCAGACCGGCGGCTGGATCCTCGTCCGGTACGCGATCAACAAGGGCATCGTCGGCCACGACGAGGGCTTCCTGACGCACATCGTCGTCGTCTACGCGCTCGTGAACGTCGGCGGCTGGCTTCTGTCCGGCTTTCTGATCCGCGCGCTTGCCGGCGTGGGCCAGTCGATCGTGCTCGGCCTGCGGCGCGACCTCTTCGACCACCTCACGTCGCTGTCGCTCCGCTACTTCTCGGAACAGCGCGCGGGCTGGATCATCGCGCGCCTGACGAGCGACGTCGACGCGCTCTCCGACGTGCTCTCGCAAGGCCTGCCGACGCTCGTCACGAACATGGTGCTCCTCCCGGCGGCGCTGATTGCGCTCTTCGTGAACGACTGGCGGCTCGCGCTCGTCGCGCTCGTGATCCTGCCGCCCGCGCTCGTGCTGACACGCTGGTTCCAGGTCCGCTCGCACGCGGCCCAGGTCGAGGTGCGGAACCGCATCGCCGGGGTGACGGCGCAGCTCGCCGAGTCCGTCGCGGGGATGGCGATCATCCAGGCGTTCAACCGCGAGCGCCGGTTCCAGCGCGAGTTCGACGAGCTGAACGACGCGAACCGGGAGGCGAACACGTACGCGCAGAAGATCTTCAGCGTCTTCTTCCCGTCGATCGAGTTCCTCGGCGTGGTGTCGACGGTGGCGGTGCTCGCGGTCGGCGCGGACGTCCTGCCGGCGTCGCAGATCGGGACACTCGCCGCCGCGTACTTCCTGCTCCAGCTCGTCTTCCAGCCGCTCCAGGAGCTCTCGGACGTGTACGGGCAGCTCCAGTCGGCGGCGGCGGCGATGGAGAAGATCTCGACCGTCCTCGACGTCGAGCCGGAGATCGTCGACCGCCAGCACGCGCGGCGCATCGAGCGGATCGAGGGCCGCATCGACTTCGACCACGTCGTCTTCGCGTACGGCGACGAGCCGGTGCTGCACGGCATCGACCTGCACGTGCCGGCCGGCGGCTGCATCGCGCTCGTCGGCGAGTCGGGCGGCGGCAAGTCGACGATGGCGAAGCTCCTCGGCCGCTTCTACGACCCCGGCGACGGCGCCGTCCGCGTCGACGGGATCGACCTGCGCGAGCTCGAGCTCGGCTCCTACCGGCGCCAGCTCGGGGTCGTGCTCCAGGACCCGTTCCTCTTCTCGGGGACGCTGGCCGACAACATCCGCTTCGGCCGGCCGGAGGCGACGGACGAGGAGGTGCGGCAGACGGCAGCGGCGATCGGCGTCGACCGCGTCGCGGCCCGCTTTGAGGAGGGGCTCGACCACCTGGTGCGCGAGGGCGGCGCCGGGCTGTCGGCCGGCGAGCGGCAGCTCGTCTCGATCGCCCGCGCGCTCCTCGCCGACCCGCGGATCCTGATCCTCGACGAGGCGACGTCGAACATCGACCGGCCGACCGAGATCCTCATCGAGCGTGCGCTCGACACCCTGCTCGCCGGGCGGACGTCGATCATCATCGCCCACCGCCTCTCGACCGTCCGGCGCGCGGACGAGATCCTCGTCGTCGAGCACGGCCGGATCACAGAGCGTGGGACGGAGCGCGAGCTGCTCGCGCAGGACGGGCCGTTCCGGCGCCTCGCCCACGACCTGCGCGAGGCCGAGCAGCGCCCGGTCCCGCTGCGACCGGCGACCCGTGCGGCCGTCCGCTCCTGACGGCGCGGCCTGGGGCGTTCAACAGGAGTGCGTTAGGAATGAGACGCGTCGGACCTGGTCGCGGCTGACCGGCGACTGGACGTGGCCTGCCTCGACGACTCCGTCGCCGTTCTGGTCTATGCCCAAGGACGGTTGCGCGGGCGTGCCTTGCAGTACCGCATCCTGGGCGTTGCGGGGCACGCCCTTGAAGACGGCGCGCCACCACTTGCCGTCGTAGCAGTAGAGCAAGGTGACGGGCGCCACGGCGGTTGCCGGCGGGGCGCCCGCTTCCTCTGCTCGGGATGGGAAGTGGACCTGCCAAGCCCACGCGTTGCGCGCGGCGAGATCGGCCGGCTTGGCATGCAGCGAGAGCAGAAGCTGGGTCAGCCGTACAGTTCGTGCGCCGCGCGGCGTTGCGCAAGCAAGGTGCTTGTCGGCCGTGTCGTTGGTCATGTTCGGCACCGTGTTCGTGTCGTAGGAAGTGAGGTAGTGGTCTCGTCCATCCGCTCCGCTGGTCAGCACCTCAGAGCTCCCGAATCCTCCGAGTCGGTACAGCGACTCGTTCGGCATCGACGTCGGGCTGCCCCACCAAGCGTCGATCGCGCGCCCGCTCGTGGTGCAGATACCGCTTCCACCGAACAGCGACACGAGGGGCTGTGCCTTCCCCGTCCCTTCCGAGGGGTCTGAGAAATTGTCGCCTTGCTGCTGGGGACTTAGAGGACCGCTGCCGTGGATCTCTGACCAGTACGGCACGCGGGAGCCCCGCTCGCCCCACATGAGCTGCGCGCCGCCCGGCCGTCCTCTTTTCTCTCCGCTGATAGGCAAGTTGGGTAGGAAGGAACGGTCGTTGGTCCCAAGCGCCACAAGGCGTGCGGCCGGGGAGACCGTGTCGCCGGTTGCGACATCGGCTCCCTCGATGCGCTCGCCCATGGCGATCGTCGACGGAAACCACGTGTCTTGAAATGGGTAGGACGCGTGGGAGCCGAGCCCGACGAAGACCAGGGGGTGCTCCTGGCTCGGAGGAGCCGGCGCCGGACTCGTGGGGAGGGTGCAGGGATCTGAGCACCGCTCTGTCTCTGGCCAGGCGATGGTCGACGAGTCTTTGTGCCACGCGTATTGCACGCCGACCGGCAGTGCTGCTTCCGGCCCGTTGTGAGCTTTCCGGCGCAAGAACACTGTGATGTGTTCCCAATCACCTTCGTGCGTCTGGTGCAGTGACCAGAGGTTCCATGCGTCGTAGTAGTAGAAGAACCAGTACTCAATCGCCTCGAGCGTAGAGCCGTGCCGGACGTGCACATAGACGGTGAGTGGATAGGGGTCTGAGGAAGCGGCGCAGCCGGCATTGCCCGAAAGAATCTGCAGCTCGTTTTTCCTGTGCAGACGCCAGTCGCTCGAGGCTCCGGGCTCGTCGATCGTCAGTAGGCCGTCAGAAGGCGGAGGCGAGGGCCAACCTCCGCGAACCACGCCGAACGCGTCGACGAGCCTTTGAAGCGTCGGATGCTCGCTCGAGAAAACAACCTTTTCCTGAAGTTTCCAGTGAGGAAACCACTTCGTCTTGCGGAATGCGAGAAGCTTCGCCGGCATCTTCGTTCCACCGTCGCAAACCGGTGCGAGCGCAATCGAAAGGTCTCGCTCCTCGTATGCCTCCCCGGGTGTGAAGACGAGGCGTGGCGCGAAACGACAAGCGAGCGCGCTATCGGCGCTGGAGAGCGCGGATCCGCTACCTGCGAACACCGAGCAGGAGGAGCCGGCCGCCGTCGAGTGTACGGAGGTCGCGGCTGCCCCAGATGCGACGGCGGCGCCGAGAATCGCGATGCATAGAGGGATGACTAGCCCCAGTGCCGGTCGCGAGCTCAACGCGCTGACCTCGGCGGGCCGTCGGACGTCCCGGACCCGTACGCGTACGCCGTCTGCTGGTCGACGTTGTCGTCCTCGCGGGACTCCGCGATCACGTGGGCGGAGTCGACCGTGACGGTGACCGTGCAACCGGAGTCGCCGAAGCAGTAGCTGTCACTCGGCGGCAGCTCCTCGTTGGTGAAGGTAAGGGGGCTGCCCCCCGCGAGCCCGTCAACGTGGATGGTCTTCGACGTACCGTTGCTCGCCTGCATCAGGACGTCGAACGGGCCTGCCGTGATCGAGCCCCACTCCGAGGGCTCGTTCGCGATCGTGAACGTGGCGCTCACGGAGCACTCGACAACAGAGCTGTCCGCGCAGGACTCGGTGATGCTCGTCCCGTCGACGCCGACGGTCAGGTTCGGTAGGACGACGTAGAACGTCTCGGAGGACTCCGCGACGTTCCCGGCGGAGTCGACGGCGCGCGCGACCACGGTGTGCGGGCCGTCCTCTCCCGGGCCGAAGGCGTACTGGACGGTGTACGGCGCGCTCTTCGCCGTGCCGACGAGGTCGCCGTCGACGAGGAACTCGACCCGGTCGACCGCGACGTTGTCGGCCGCGCCGGCGGTCAGCGTCACGCCCGCCGGCACGGTCGCGTCCGGTCCGGGGCTCACGAGCGCCACGGTGGGCGGCACCGGATCGATGTCGAGGGCTTGCTGGTGCGGCGCCTCCGCGTTGCCCGCCTTGTCGTAGGCGCGGTAGCGGAGCACCGTCGCCGACTGCACGACGAGCGGGCCCTGATAGTCGCTCCCGTTCGAGGTCGACGGCTCGCTGCCGTCGAGGGTGTAGCGGATCCGGTCGACGCCGGAGCCCGAGTCGGTCGCCGAGAGGACGACGGAGACCGGCTTCGCGTACCAGTCGCCCGCGCAGGCGGCGCCGTCGCAGGTGATCGAGCTCGAGGGCGGGGTGGTGTCGACGAGCCAGCTGCGTGTCGAGGCCGGGCCGAGGTTCCCGGCCGCGTCGACCGCCTGCACCGCGAAGGTGTGGCTTCCCTCCGCGAGCCCGTCGTAGCTCTGCGGGCTCGAGCAAGGATGGAAGCCGCCGCCGTCGAGCTCGCAGGCGAAGCTCGCGCCCCGCTCGTCGGCCTTGAACTCGAAGGTGGCCTCGGTGCTCGTGCCCGCGTCAGGCGGGCCGCTCAGGACCGTCGCCTTGGGCGGCCGGCTATCGGAGGGTTGCTTGAAGTCGGCCGCGAGCCTCGTCATCGTGGCCCGCTCGCGCGCGCTGAGCCGGATCCCCGTCGGTGAGCCGGGATCCCCTCCGGCCGGGACCACGACTTGCTGGTTCCGCGCCACGATCACCGCGGTCTGGCTGCCATGGAGACCGCGCACGGCGACGAAGCCCCGCGTGACCTTGACGATGCTCTGGCCCGGGCGGTTGAGGAGCGCGAAGACGGGGTCCTTCGAGGAGATCTGGAGCCCGCGCTTGCCCTTGAAGAGGCCCGGCCGCGTGGACTTCGGCGAGGTGCCGCAGTAGATCGAGCCGAGGGCGTCGTACCAGATGGAGCCTGCGCCCGGCATCACGGTCGTCTGCGCCTTCCCGTAGACGTCGCACTGGGTCTTCTTCGCCTTGAGCTGGAGCCTCGCCTGTCCGCCGCGGCTGGTCGAGAGGACGCTGCCGGCGGAGAGGACGGCGCTACCGGGGACCCTGTGCCCGCGCAGACGAACCGTGTCCCAGACGACGGTCACGCGGCCGACGGTCGACTGCGCGCTCGAGGCCGGCCGTGCGGCGGCGGGGGTGGGAAGCGCGGCCGCCGCGGCGGCCACGCCGGTCAATGTGAGCGATGCGAGTGTGAGGGACATGGGAAACCTCCTAGAGGAGCGCACCGAGCATCTGCCGGAGAGTCGGGTTGGAATTCGCCAGGCCGATCAGGACGCAGACGACGAGGGCGCGGTAGGCGAGCATCTCGAGCCGGCCGGGGCCGCCTACCACCGCTCCGTCGGGGCGCGCCTTCAGCCGGCCGACGACCGAGATCGTGTCGAGACACTGGCCTCCGACCCCGGAGAGCCCGCGCCCGACGGCACGGAGCCGGAGCTGCCGGCGCCGGCGGTCGCGCACCTCCTGCAGCGGCGCCTCGTCACTCTGCTCGGCCTCCTGCTCGCGCCGGACGCAGCGGGCGATCGAGAAGAGGAGCACGAGGACGACGAACGCGGTGAGCGGGCGCAGGGGCCGGACGAAGTAGCCGGCGATCAGCCGGTAGAAGGCGAAGTCGAGCGAGCGTCGGGGCCAGGTATAGGCGCCGCTCGCGAGCACCTCCTGCGCGTAGTGCGCGTCGTTGGCGGTGCCGAGGTCGCCGCGGGCCTTCGCGCTTGCCTCGATCTGCCGGAGGATCGCTCGCCGATCAGCGTCGTGCTGCACCGACCGGAGGACCGCGCCGACGTTCATCCGGAGGTCGACGGCGGCGAAGTCCGCCATCACGACCGACGACCTCTGCGGGAACTGGGCCTGCTCGAAGGAAACCCCCCGGGCCGTCATCCGGCTGAACTCGGCGTCGTTCCAGAACGAGCTGAACGCGAAGTTGGCGCTTCCCGCCACGGTGACTCCCTCGAACGTCGCCGCCAGCTCGGAGTGGAAGCCGGCGAAGGTCGTTCCCAGGAAGGTGCCGTCGCCGTCGAACCGGGCGAGGCTCAGGTCCACTTCCCGCATGAACCGCGCCTTGCTGAAGTCGGTCGACCCCCGGAACTCGGAGGAGACGAAGCTCGAGCGGGTGCGGAAGACCGCGTCGCGAAAGTCGGAGCCCGAGGTGAACCAGGCACGGTCGAAGCTCGCCCCCGCATCGAACATGCCGTAGGTGAAGATCGCCTCGCTGCCGAACCGGGTGTAGACGAAGTCGGCGTCCTTCTGGAACCGCGCCCCCTCGAAGGTCACGAAGTCGTCGAACTTCGCGAGCGAGAAGTCGACCTTCCCTTCGAACTGGGTGGCACTCGAGGCGGGCGGGGAGCCGAGCAGCACCGGCTCCCGGAATTCCGCTCCCTGCATCTTCACCGCGCCGGTGATCTGCGAGCCAGAGAGGTCGAGCGTCCTGGCGAAGACGACGCCGAAGCCGACCAGGTTGCCCTCGAGGCGGCAGCTCCTGCATTCGAGCCGGTGCTCCACGGTGCCGAGCGGCCGGAGGTCGAGCGTGCCTCGGATCGTGACCCCCTGGAGCTCGACGGACCCTTTGCTCACGAGCGAGAGGACGTGCCTCGCCGCCAGCTCCCGAGCAGGCGGCGCCGCGAGACCGGGAGACGCCCATGTGGCCGCCGCCGCCACAGCGAGAACGAGGACGAAAAGTCGCCGCGGACGCATCAGTGGTGGCAGCGCCCGGCGCCGGCGATCGAGTCGAGCAGCGCGTTCTGGCGGCGCTCGTAGGCGACGTCGGCGGGGTCCTGCGGGTCGAAGTCGTGCAGGCCGCGACCGGCCCACGTCACGTCCGGGGTGACGCCGGGCCCGATCACGGTGATCCGGTAGCGGGAGCCGTTCCCCGGGCCGCGGGTCTCGCTCTGGCCGGGCGGGTGGACGTAGCCGCCCTGGGTCGGGTCGAACGGGTAGAAGCCGTAGCAGAAGGCGCCGGTCGGGTTCTGGGCGATGAAGGAGTTCTCGCGCCGCCAGCCGGACCCGTACACGGAGTCGAAGGTGTCGAGGTAGAGGTTGCGCCCGTAGCCGTCGAGCGGGCTCCCGTACGAGGTCGTCTTGAACCCGTGCACCGGCTGGCCGCGATAGGTGAGGCGGCCGAACAGGCTGTGAAACCTGCCGTCGTAGACCCAGTCCGTCCAGGCCTCGACCTTCGCCGTCGGCCCCCGCCAGTGCGAGAGGTGGAGCTCCCACGCCTTCTGGTCGGCCCGCCAAGGCGTGTAGCCGAGGTCGGGGAGCATCCGCTGCCAGCTCTGGACCGCCCAGTACGAGTCGTCAGAGGCCTTGCAGGCGGTCACGAGCCAGGCCAGCTTCGGGCCATCGTAGGGCCGGCAGGTGTTCCCGAACCCTTCCCAGACGTTCCGGTGGAACGTGCCCCACCCGCCCGAGTAGTCGACCTTGAAGGCGACCTGCGGGCGGCTCCGCGCCGGCGCGAGCGCGTTGATCGCGCCCCAGGCGAGCACGCGCCGGAGCTTTCCCTGCGCCCGGTAGGTGAGGAGCGCGCGACCGTGCGCGTCGACGGCGAGGCCGACGCCGCTTGCGTTCCGGTCGATCAGCTGCGACGCCCCGGCGACTGCCGGGACGAGTGCGACGAAGGCGGCAGCGAGCGCCGAGAGCGCAAGCAGGCGGGAGGCGTTCGCGCCGTGTCCATCTCGAGGATCTCGACAACACATCTCGCCCGCCATCGTGGAACCCGCTCGGTCGAGGACCGGTCGAGCGGCGGTCGAGGAGGGGTCGAACTACGGCCGAGCGCCGAAGAGCCGCTTCTCCTTGCCGAGGTGGGGCGGCCACTCGATGCGGGTCGCGCCTGCGAAGTCGAGATAGGCGCGGAGCGCCGCGCGCATGGCGTCGACGAAGCCCTCCTGCTGCGGCCGGAAGGCGTCCTCCCACCACAGGCCGAGGATCTGCACGATCCGCCGATCGCGGTCGATCCGCGGCTCGATGCGGCCGACGAAGCGGTCGCGGAAGAGGATCGGCAGGACGTACCAGCCGAATCGCCGCTTGGCCTCGGGGAAGAAGAGCTCCCAGGTGTAGTCGAACTCGAACAGGGACGCGAGCAGGCCGCGGTCCCAGATCAGCGGGTCGAACGGCGGGAGGAACGCGACCGACGGCGGCGGCTCGGGCGGCGCCGCGAGCAGCTCGACCTCGTCGCGCAGGACGAAGCGCTTGCCGCGCACGCCCTCGACCTCGACGGGAACCAGCTCGCCCTCGGCGACGAGCTCCTCGCGGAGCGCCGTCCGTCCCGGGTGCCCCGGCCAGTCGGGGCGCGGCTTCGCGGGGCCGAGGCCGTTGAAGATGTCCCCGCCGCCGCCGATGCCGAGGAGCCCGTGCGCCCGGAAGCGCGAGCGGAGCTTGTGCCGCAGCTTGTCCTGCAGCGGGACGTCGCGCTCGAGCACCTCGCGCGGCAGCAGTCGCTCGAGGAGGTCGTAGTAGCGGCGGTTGCCGTCACGCCGCGCGAGCCCGAGCACGCCGGTCGCGGCGTAGGCCTCGAGCACGGCGCGCACGACGTTCGTCGGCGCTCCGAACCAGTCGACCGTCGGCCCGCTCTGGCGCTCGAAGTCGAGCGCGGAGAGCGGACCCTCGGCGCGGATCCGCTCGAGCACCCGCTCGGCGACCTCGCGATTCTCGGCGAGGACGCGCGCCGAGCTCGGGCTCGCCATGACCCGAAACCAGGGGAAGTCCTCCGCGGGGACGAGCGAGAGCCCCTTGTTGTACGCCTCGAAAACCTCCCGGCGCTCGTACAGCAGGTCGCACCACGCGGGGTCGTAGCCCGCGACACGCGCGTGCAGCACGAGGTCGTGGCTCCGGCCCGCGATCGCGAGCGGATCGAACTGGATCGAGCCGAGCCGGCGGAACACCTCGAGCACCGCCCCCGGCCCGCCCTCGAGCGCGCGTGCCGGTGCGAGCAGCTGGCGCTGGACGAGGAACCGACGCGCGGTCTCGGCAGGGACCTGCACGTGGGGACGCTATCCGGGGAGGGTTACCTGCCGGCGCTCAGGTGCACGGTCGACGTGGCCGAAGCCGAATGGCAGACGACCTCGCATCCGGACGCGAAGGCCGTGACGGTCGCGTCCCCCGGCAGCAGGCGACTCTGGCCCGTCACCGTCGCCGACCAGCTCGTCGCCGGAGCCACGCAGTCGACCGGCGCCCGGTAGAAGCCCGTGAGCGGGGCGCGCTTGCCGAGCGACTCGGTGAGCCTCACGGTCATGACGAGCGAGATGTCCCTCGAGCACGTCACCGTTCCGGAGATCGTCGCGGCGCCTGTGCGGGCGTCCACCGTGCCGGCGTTCGCGAGGGAGGCGTCCAGCTGCAGCGGCGGGAAGACGTGGACGGGGAAGCTCGCCGTCGCCACGTTGCCGACGCGGTCGCTCGCCTGGCAGGTCACGATCGTCGTCCCGACGGGGAAGAACGAATCCGACTCGGGGCTGCACTGCACGGTCGGATCCGGGTCGTGGTCGTCGGTTGCGGACGCGCCGTACGGCACGGTCGTCCCCACGTCGTCCGGCCCCTCGACCGTTCTCTCGTCCGGCACGACGAGCGTCGGCGGAGTCGTATCCGGCGCCGGGGGCGGGTTCTCGATTCGGATCCGGCCGTAGAGCGCCGCGTCTGCGCCCTCGCAATGCTGCTCGAAGGTCGCCTGGAAGACCAGCAGGTCGCCGCTGACCGCCTGCTTCAGCTCATCGACGTCGAATCGTCCGGTCGCCATGTTGCAACCGCGGCCGTCGCCGCTGACGGAGAGCCCGGGCGTCCCGGGGGGAGGAAGGGTGCTCGAGGTGGCTCCCACGTACGAGCCGACCGCGAGGGCCTCGCCTTCCGGCGCGGCTACCCCCACGCCCCAGAAGTGCGAGTCGGGCCCCAGGAGCGACGCGGTGAAGTACCTGCCGTGTCCGGTGAGAGATGCCGTAAACGAGGAATCCGGCGAGGTGTAGAGCTGCTCCATCCCCTGCCCGATGAAGTCCAAGGGGTCGCTGCTCAGGTAGAGGAAGGTCCCGGACGTCGGAACGGGGATCGTCCCCGGCGGGAGGGTGACGGTCGCCGCCGCGGGCGAGACCGAGATCAGCGCCGCCACTGCCGCTCCTAGCACGAAGACGGCCGCACGCCGAAGCCGTCTTCTCTCTCGCGTCCGCACGACCTTCCCTTCGTCGGTTCGGTGGACGGCGCGATCGTCTGCTCCGCGACTCCAAAATAGCCCTGTCCTCGCCGAGGCCCAAATGTGGCTTTGCTCATACGCGGGAGACCGTCGCCGCGCGACCGGCGATGGCGCCGGTCGCGCGCGCGAGGCCGAAGCTAGGTCGACGGTTGGACGACGATCAGCGAGTTCCCGTCCGGGTCGCGCAGCCAGAACATCGGCGGCACCGGGTCACCGTAGCGGGTGACCTCGTCGTCGACGTCGGCGCCGGCGGCCTTGAGCGCGGCGTGGTCGGCATCGACGTCCGAGGTGTCGAGGCAGATCCCGGTCTGGCTACCGCCGGCCTCCTGGCCCGGCGGCGGCGGGGCGAGCGCGATCGTCGTCGCGGTGCCCGGAAGGGCGACCTCGACCCAACGCATCGCCTCTCCCATCGGGACGTCGACGACCTTCTCGAAGCCGAGCGTGTCGACGTAGAAGTCGATCGCGCGATCCGTGTCGGCAACGGAGACACAGACGCGACCGACCTGCGAGAGATTCAACTTGGACGCGACCTTCGACATGGTGAGCCTCCTGCTCGTCGGGATTTGCCCCTTAGACGTCCGCAGGGACGGAAACTCATCGCCCCTCAGGTGTCGCGGCGCACGAGCAGGACGGCGGCGATCGCGAGGGCGAGCGCGCAGTAGCCGACGAAGAGCGCGGCGCCCGGCCATGGTGAGAGCGAGTGGGCGCCGTGGGTCAAGGAGAAGATCTGCCGCCCCGCCTCGCTCGGCAGGTACTGCGTGATCGCGTTGTTCCAGCTCCTCGGCAGGATGTTCATCAGCGGCGGGATGACGAAGAAGATCCCGGCGAACGCAGCGATCCCGCCCGCCGTGTTCCGGACGATCGCGCCGATCCCGAGCGCGAAGATGCCGACGAGCATCAGGTAGACGGCGCCGCCGATCACGGAGCGCGCAACCCCCGGGTGCGAGAACGAGATCTGGAGGATGTCGTGGCGGGACAGGATCGCCTGACTGGCGAAGAACGAGATCAGGACGGGCGGGAGCATGAGCAGGAAAGTGACCGCCCCGAAGACCGCGGTCTTGGCCCAGAGCACCGGGAGCCGTTTCGGCACCGCGGTGAAGGTCGCGCGGATCATCCCGGTCGAGTACTCGCCGGTGATCACGAGCACGCCGAGGACGGCGATCGCGAGCTGCGAGAGGTTGACCCCGGCGAGCGCGATGTCGAGCGGGTGGCGGTCGGCGCGCTCGTGCTGGCCCATCGACCCCCAGTGCGACGAGGTCACCGCGGCGAAGAGGACGGGGAGGGCGATCGTCAGCACGAAGCCGACGAGCAGCGACCACCGCGTCGAGCGCAGCGAGTGCAGCTTCGTCCATTCCGAGAACGCGACCCGCGCCTGGGTGACGCGGCCGGTGCGCTCGATCCGCGGGACGGGCGCGACGTGAGCGTGGGTGCTCATAGGCCAACCTTGCACTCATGCGCTCCGGGCAAGCGGCGCAGACGGTCGAGCCGGCCAAGCCGGCACGACCTGAAAGCGGCATCGCAAGCGACGCCGCTCACGCGGCCGCCTCGTCGCGCTCGAGCTCGGCCACCTTGAACTCGACGTCTTCGCGGGTGAGGTCCATGAACGCCTCCTCGAGCGAGGCCTCCTTCGGCGTCAGCTCGTGCAGCACGACCCCGCCCGCAGCGGCGGCGTCACCGATCTGCGCCGCCGTCAGGCCGTGCACCTCGAGCAGGCCCGGCTCGAGCGCCGTCACGGTCACGTTCGGACCGGCGACGAGCCGCTCGAGCTCGGCGGCTTGCGGCGAGCGGACGCGGACGACGTTCCCCGACGCCTGACTCAGGAACTCCTTCGTGCTCGTGTCCGCGATCTTCCGGCCCCGGCCGATCACGACCAGGTGGTCGGCCGTGAGCGCCATCTCGCTCATCAGGTGCGAGGAGACGAAGACCGTCCGGCCCTCGGCCGCGAGGCCCTTCAGGAGGTTCCGCATCCAGCGGATGCCCTCCGGGTCGAGCCCGTTCACGGGCTCGTCGAGCATCACGGTCGCCGGGTCGCCGAGCAGCGCGGAGGCGATCCCGAGCCGCTGGCCCATCCCGAGCGAGAACTTGCCGGCCCTCTTGCGCGCCACGTCGTGCAGGCCGACCAGGTCGATCAGCTCGCCGACGCGCCGGCGCGGGATCCCGTGCGTGTGCGCGAGCGCGAGCAGATGGTTGTACGCCGACCGGCCGGTGTGCACCGAGCGCGCCTCGAGCAGCGCTCCCACCTCGTGCAGCGGCGCGGCGTGGTCGCGATAGCGCTTGCCGTTCACCGTGACGTCGCCTCGCGTCGGCGCGTCCAGGCCGAGGATCAACCGCATCGTCGTCGACTTCCCCGAGCCGTTCGGCCCCAGGAAGCCGGTGACGATTCCCGGCCGCACGGAGAACGACAAGCCGTCGACCGCCCGCTTCTCGCCGTAGTCCTTCGTCAGCCCTTCGGCCTCGATCACGTACGCATCAAACCAGCCTTGTCTGAGAGCTTCCTGAGACCCGCGTCTGCCGCGAGCAAGCGCCCTGATTGACCGTTTCGAGGTAGGGGGTTGACTCTCTCAGACGAGATAGAGAGGATCGCGATGTGCCGGCTGCCGAGTCCGAGCCGCCGCAGCTGCACGTCACGTCGGCTGCCTACGACGGACGTACGCTCAGCCTGACCTGGACCGGCGCGCCCGACGCCCGCTACAACGTCCAGGTCGCGAAGAGCGACCAGACGGTCGTCGCCGAGACCGTCGTCGAGGGCCTCTCGGCGATGCTCGACTTCGCGGCCGAGCCCGGCGCCGGCTACACGGTCGACGTCAGCGAGGCCACCGGCGCGGCCAACCTGGTGGGCGGGCCCGTCTCCTTCGTCACGGACGGCTGCACGGTCACCTCGGCCGCGACCTCGTCGGACCGCCAGGTGACGATCGAGTGGGAACCGCCGGACTGGCCGCCGCGGAACGTGAGCGGCTTCGTGCCGGTCGTGCTGTGGGAAGGCACCGAGACGCCGCTCGCGGAGCAGGACGGCGACGCGAGGAGCGCGACCCTCTCGCTGCCCGCGTCGATCCCCGGCGGCGGCGCGATCGCCGTGCGCGCCATGACCGGGAACTCGATCGGCCCGCTCGGCAACGCTGCGCCGATCCTCACGCTCGCGCCGGAGGACGTCGAGGTGAGCTACGACGACGTGGACGTCCACGTCTCCTGGACGCCGCTCGCCGACGTGCGCGTCGACGGCTACGACGTCACCCTCGCGGTCGGCGGCGAGGCGCCGCGCACGAAGCACGTGAGCGCCTCCGCCTGCACGATCGCATACGCGCGGCCGTCGCCGCCCGAGCCGGCCGTCTCGGTGACGGTCGCCGCTGCGACGGGGCCGAGCACCGGGCCGGCGAGCGCGCCGGTCGACGTCGTGCTCGACGCGCCCTCGATCTCGTCGGCGGCGTTCGACGGCGAGACGGCGACGGTCGCGTGGAGCGCAGTGACGCAGCCGGCGGCGGTGGACGGCTACCGCCTCGAGCTCCGAAGCGGCGAGACGACGGTCGCGAGCGTGACCGTGAGCGGCACCGAGGGCACGGTCGCGGTGCCGGCCGGCGGCGGGCCGTTCTCGGTGCGCGTGCTCGCGCTGGCCCCGAGCAGCACGGGGCGCCCGTCGGCGTCCGTCGGCCTGCTCGCGGAGACGCCGCAGGTCATCTCCGTAAAGACGCCGCCCGCCGACGACCCCATGCTCACCTGGACGGAGGTGGACGGCGCGAGCGGCTACACGCTCGTCGTCTTCCTCGACGGCGAGGCGCAGCCGCCGGTGAGCGTGCCCGGCACGACGTACAAGCTCCAGCATCCGCTCACTCCGAGCCAGGACGTCGCGGTCGCCGTCGCGGCCACGGGCTCGGCCGGCGGCGCCGCCCTGAGCGGGCCGTACGGCCCGCGCTTCCGGCTGCCGAGCGCCGTGCCGCCGATCACGAGCGTCGACTTCTACGGGAACCAGGTCGTCGTCGGCTGGGAGCGCGTGGTGGAAGGCTCGAGCAGCTACCACGCCGCCGTGCTGGTGCCGCCGAGCACCGTGATCTCCGAGGTCGACGCCGACCCGAGCGCGGGCTCGGCGCTCCTGCCGTTCCCGGTCGGGAGCCCGAGCGGCGACTACGCCGTCAGCCTCCAGGCCCAGTTCGGCCCCAGCACGGGGCCGACGGGTACCACGGCGCCGCTCGTCGAGGAGGCGCTCTACGTCGGAGCGCCGAGCGGCGTGCCGGTCGTGTTCAGGGCCGGCTCGCTGCCGCTCGCGCCGGCCGCGGCGACCGTCTACCTGCCGAGCATCGGCCCGCTCGTGAACCTTCCCTTCTCCGGCTCGGCCGCGCCGTCGCCGCCGTTCGTCGTCGCCGCGAACGACGACGCGGGCACGAAGGCCCGCTATCCGTACACGCTGACGATCGCGAACGGCGCGCTCGCGTTCACGACGAGCGACGCGATCCGGGCCGACGTGCAGAAGGCCTACGGCGAGCTGCTGGCCGCGGCGAGCACGAACAAGGCGACGCCGTGGGGGATCTGGGTGCTCCAGCAGGCGATCGCGCGGGTGATGCCGCAGACGTTCACCGAGACGCTCTTCTATGCGTACGGACTGCTCCCGACCGGCCAGTCGGCCGACCTGCGGCCGGGCATGATCCTGCGCGTCGCCTACGCCGCGTTCGACACGCCGGCCACGAAGCCGCCGGTCTGGTCGACGGGCTACGCGGGCGCCGCCGCCGTCGACTACGAGCTCGGCGACTACTTCGACTCGGGCGGGAGGACGTGGCTCGTCGGCTTCGACGCCTTCGTCGCCTGGCTCGCGTCGAACTCGATCGTCACCGTGCCCGATCCGCAGACGATGGCGCCTCCGCCGAGCGGGCCGGCGTTCTCCGAGTCGGGAGCGGCCGAGGCGGCCGACCTCTTCTTCCCCGACTTCCGGCAGCCGTTCTATCGGCTCTTCTTCCCGTCGTCGCTCCAGCCGACGACGCCGCCGGCGCAACAGCTCACCGCGCAGCAGTTCACGATCGCCGCCGCGGGAACCTGGCCCGTGATCTCGTCCGCGAAGGCGTGGCCCTCGCAGGGCGTGAAGGTCGCGTACTTCCGGGGCCGCGCGGTCGTGAAGCTCGCGATCCGCGTCGTCGTGAACGGCGTCGAGGAGGTCGTCCCGATCGGCACGACGGTCGGGAACGTGCTCGACCGCCTCGGGCGGCGGCCGCCCAGCACCGCGGTCGGCCTCAGGGGCGTGACGCTCGAGCGCTCGCTCGGCCCCGCTGTCTTCGACCCGAGCGTCCCCTACGACGCGGGCGGCGGCTACCGCGTGCGGCTCGACTGGGATCCCCTGCTCGTGGTCGGCGCTCCGTACGACGCGACGTCGCTGCCGCTCCTGCACGGCGACCGCCTGACCGTCGGCACGCCCTGATGGCCGAGGCCTCGGCGCCGACCTACACGCAGATCGCATCGCTCGCGCTCTACGAGCTGTCGAGCTACGGCGACGCAGGGCTTCCTTCGTGGTGGGCCGGTTACCTCCCGAGCGCCCGCGCCAACTTCGGCCCCACCGCGACGCTCACTCAGGTGTGGCAGGACGCGGGCGGCGTCTACCTCTTCCTCGGCGAGAAGCCCGCCGACGAGCCCGCCTTCGCGGCGTTCCTCGCCGCGCTCCTCGAGCTGCTCCCGCGGCTGTCGCCGCGAGGCGACCTGCGGATGCTCTGGATCGCGAACGCGCTCGACCCGAGCGCCAACTGGGGGCTCCAGCTGCTGCGCGCCACGGCGTCCGGCAGCGGGCAGTCGATCGCGTGGAACGTGTCCCAGCAGGCGCAGTTCACGCTCGCCGAGTACGCGCTGTGGATCGAGCGGGGCGCGGCCCTGACGGAGGCGGACGCGGCGAGGCTCGGCTATGGGATCGCCGTCACGGCAGCCGACGTGACGCTCGTGGCGCCGGGCATGGGCTACTCGGCGACGGACGGCTCGACGTGGCTGCCGCTCGCGGGCCCGAGCGTCGGCTCCTGGCGCGCGCAGCTCGTCGTCCCCACGGCCCCCGGCGTGGACGGGCTGCTCCTCCTCGGCGTCGCCGTGCGCTACGGGGCGCCGGCCGACAACGGCGCGGTGGGCGACCAGGTGGAGACGCTCGACATGGCCGTGCTCCAGCAGGGCGACGACCCGGTGCGGCTGTACCTCGCCTACGACCCGCTGAACCCGCTCGTCCCCGAGCGCTCGCGGCTCGGCTTCTTCGCCGACGACGGGAGCGGCACGGCGCCGGTGCTGGGCGCAACGCTGCGGACGAGCCGCGGCTACGAGACCGAGGTCACGCCGAAGGTGGCTTCGCCGCCGCTCCGGAGCGCGCGGCTCGTCTTCTGCCGCACGCCGCTCCAGGTCACCGAGAGCTGGGACACCGCGTCGTGGACGTACCACCTCGCTCCGGACGGGGCCTTCGACCTCGCGGTGGTGCCGCCGAAGGACGACGTCGGCTTCGACCCGACCCGCCAGCGGCTCATGCTCGGCCTCTCGGGGCTCGAGTACGCGATGCTGCCCGAGCAGGGCGGCGCGCTCGTCTTCTTCGACGCCGGCCGGGACGCGTACGCGCCGAGCGCGGCGCCGAACGCGCCGCCGCCGGCGCCGGCCGCGCCGCTCCTCGACGGGTTCGCCACCACCGCGTACGCGACCGTCGTGCCGCCGACGCCCGGGCCGGCCGGGCTCCCCTACTACGCGCAGCCGAAGCAGGCGCCGCTCTACACGGGAGGCGGGACGATCGGGACCGGCTTCCTCCAATTCGCCGAGCTCCCGGCCGGCGCGCTTTCCGCTTGGTCGTCCGGCGGCGACCCACCGGCCACCCTTCCCGCCGCCCCGTTCGCCGGAGCCGCGAGCGTGCAGGCCGACCTCGCGCACCGGATCGAGAACGCCGCGCTCGCACCGCTTCGCCGCGCCGCGGTACACGTGCAGGCGCGACCCTCCGCCCCGCCGGGCGGAGCACAGACGGCCGTGACGCCGCAGGGCCTCCTCGTCGAGGTCGCGGGCGACCGCATCTCCTCGGTCGTGATCGCGAACATGCCGAGGACGCCGCAGGCCGAGCTCGACTTCACGTCGGTCGGCGATGAGCTCCAGGCGGCGCTTCTCGCGAACGAGCTCTTCTTCGTCGTCGCCGACCCCGGCGTCTTCATGGACGACTCGTCGGTGCGCTACCGGCTCGATGCCAGGGGGCTCCTGCTGGCGGCGGCGGCCGGGGTGCCGCAGACCGTGATCGACGCCCTGAAGCCGATCGTGGACGTCGTCTTCCCGGACGAGAAGGAGTTCGAGGACCGCGTCAAGCCGGTCGCCGGGACGTGGTACGACACGCTCCGCAAGATCGCCGGCTTCCTGAAGGCCGAGCTCAGCGGCTGGACGTTCCAGCTCTCGCCGCGCTCCTGGCGGACCCAGGAGGACGGCGCGCCGACGATGATGCTCGCGAAGTTCTGCGGCCGCTCGCTCGAGAAGCTCGTCGCGGAGCCCGCCGCGTGGGCGTGGCCCGAGGCCGGCGCGCTGCCGAACGGCGGGCGCGCGGCCACGCGCGACGCGCTGATGGGGATCTTCGAGGCCGCCCGCGAGCGTGCGAGCGACCCGAACCTTCCCGTGGACGACCCGTACGCCGCCTTCTACCGGCAGATCGTGAGCGACGCGTCATGGAACGGCTTCCTGTTCCTGAACGCGCCGGTCTCGATCGCGGAGCTGCCCCGCGAGCTCCAGTTCGTCACCGCCGGAATCGAGCCCGAGCGCTTCTTCGCCCACCACGTCGGGTTCAACGCGACGCCGATCGACACGACCGGCGGCGAGATCTCGCTGCGCGAGACGGCGGCGTTCGGCCTCATCGACTACCAGGACCCCGTCGACCTCGTCCTCCCGGGGACGGTGCCGTTCGCCTTCAAGACGCTCGCGGTCACCGCACGCTTCGCGAACGCGGCCATCGCCGGCTTCTCAGCACGGGTCGAGCTGATGACGAACGAGCTCTTCGGCTCGGAGCTGACGAAGATCGACCCGACCCACGGGAACAACCTCGTCCTCGCCGGCAGCTACCAGGTGCAGGCCGGGACGCCGTCCTACGCGTTCGTGCTCGAGGGGCAGAACCTCTACGCGACCGTCGGGGCGATGCTGGCCTCCGTCGACGTGACGGGCGTGCGCCTGCTCACGGCGGCGGTCGCCGGAGCGGCCGAGACCGTCACGACGACGTTCGTCCTGGCGGGGAACCTGCGCTTCGCCGAGCCCGTCGACTTCGACCCGTACTGCTACGGGCCGGAGACGCTCCCGGACGGGTCGAGCGTCGACGGTTGGCTCCGCTTCGACGGTGTGGCCGTCACGATGGAGTTCCCGCTCGCCGATCCGAGCACGCAGACGTTCGCGGAGAAGCTGACCGGGATCAGCTTCGACCTCGCGAACAGCAAGGCGCGCTCGAGGTCTCTCGTCGCCAACTTCCCGCTCACGCTCACCGGCCTCGTCGCCGCCTCGAACACCGCCGAGCCCGGCCAGCCGCCGCAGGGACAGAAGCCGGAGGACATGGACTACGCGTCCGTGGCCGCGAAGCTGCGCCAGACGCCGCTCCAGCCGCCGTGGTTCGGGCTCGTCTATACCCTCGACCTCGGCAGCCTCGGCGCGCTCTCGGGGAGCCGGCCGCTGACGCTCACGCTGCTCGCCGGCTGGGGCATCGGCACGAGCGAGGAGGACATGCCCGCGTACCTCGGCCTGAAGCTCCCCGGCGGGCGCGGAACCTCGATCCAGTGGCCGCTCCAGGGCGTGCTCAAGCTGGGCTTCCGCAGCTTCCAGTTCGACGCCGCCGACACGCTCACCGGGCGCGCGTACCAGCTCCGGCTCCGCCGCTTCGGGCTGTCGCTCCTCGGGCTGAGCTTCCCGCCCGGAAACGTCGACGTCGTGCTCTTCGGCGACCCGACCGGCTCCGCCAGCAAGGTGCTCGGCTGGTACGCCGCGTACGCGAAGGACGACCCGAAGAAGCCGCGGCAGGAGGCGGTGGCCGCCGCGGCGACGCCGCACCTCGCGCTGCCGCCGCCGACCGTGCCGCCGCCGTCAGCTCCCGGCGCGGAGCGGCGCCTCGCGGCCGGCCGCCGCTCGACCCCGCCAAGCGAAGGACTCTGAAGGAGGCGCCGTGGCGAAGATGGTGTTCGTCGTCTTGGACGTCGGCCAGGGAACCGGGAACTTCGTCGAGCTCCGAGACGACGCCGACCAGATCGTGAGCGCGATGCTGATCGACCTCGGCTCCGAGGGCTGGAAGCGGATCGCCGGAGGCCCCTCCGCCGACTACGTCGCGACCAGGCTCCAGACGATGGCGAAGCCGACGCTCGACGCGGTCTTCCTGTCGCACAGCGACTCCGACCACATCAACCTCCTGAAGAAGCTGCTCGAGCACTTCGACAAGCCGAGCGACAAGGCGCCGACGAAGCCGGTCCTGACCGTGAAGAAGGTCTGGTACGGCGGCGACGCGAGCTACTACAAGAAGGGGAAGACGAACTACCTGACCCTCGTCGACGAGTACAAGCCGCCGAAGTCGAAGTCGATCCTCACGCCCTGCAAGCCGAACGCGACCTCCTTCGCCGGCATCGACACCTCGAAATGGGAGCCGCTCTTCACCGTCGGCGATGCGAAAGTCTGGCTCATCGCCGGCAACACGACGGCGGAGAACGTGCAGCTCTACAAGAAGAGCAAGACCGGCAGCAAGGCGCCCGAAGCGTACGCGATCAACACGAAGTCGCTCGTCCTGCTCGTCACGTACGACAACAGCCAGATCGTCGTGACGGGCGATGCGACCGGCATGACGCTCGCGAAGTGCAACGAGATCATGGAGCAGGCCGGGGTTCCGCCCTACCTGAACGACGTCTTCTCGCTCACGCTGCCGCACCACGGGAGCGACACGACGACGTACTCGCTCCTCGGCGCGACCGGGAAGAAGCGAAATCGCGAGGAGCTCGCGGAGGACAACGTCGCGGACTTCGTCAACCACGTCAAGCCGAAGACGATCTCGGCGAGCGCCGGCGAGCGGAGCACGTTCCGGCATCCGTCCTCGCGCGTGATCGACGACTTCAGCAGCCACCTGACGGGCACCGTCTACTTCTCGGACTCGCTCCTGACGAAGGAGGAAGAGCACTTCTACACCGCCTTCTTCGCCGCACACGCGAAGAAGCTCAAGGGCGGAACGGTCTCGGACTGGCCCTCCAAGTCTGGGTGGTACACCGCCCGGACCAAGGCGAACATCTTCAGTACCGACTACTGCGACGCGTCTCAGGCCACGGGCGACTTCGTCGTGCTGCCGCCCGTGCCGGCGGCCTACAACAAGCTCAAGTGGGCGACGCCGCCTGCGCGGGCCGTCGCGTGGGGCTTCACCCTCGAGCCCACGAAGCCGCGGCAGATCACCGACATCTTCAGGCGCTCCGACCTGGCGGCGATGGCCGAGGAAGACGTGATCGCGCTGATCGGCCGGCCGCTGCCGCCGCCCGAGGAGGAGTTCGTGTGGGGCCGGACGGTCGCGACGGTGCCGCCGCCCTCCGGAGCTCGGCCCTCGGGCGCCGAGCCCGTGCGCGATGGGGCGCCCTGGGGGCCCGGCCCGCTCGACGGGCTGAGGCAGGTGCCGTGACGCGCTGATGCCGCCGCTCGACGACGTCTACGACGCGCTCCGCACGAGCCTCCGCGGGAATCCGCCGAACCAGACGATCGACCTCTGGGAGGCGGCGCAGAAGCCGGCGCTCGCGCCGCTCCAGCCGATGCTCGAGCGGTTCGGGATCGCGGGCGCATACGTCCTCACGGCGGCCGACCTCACGAAGGACGCCGCCTCGGTGCTGCTGACCGGCAACGGGCAGTTCGGCGTCCCGGGCGCGGCGCCGCCGAACGTCTCGGCGGTGTCGGCGCGCCTCGACTGCCGGCTCGACGAGAGCGGGACGAACGTCGTCTTCGACCTCGGGCTCGCGGTGACCGACTCGGCCTGGACGTTCGCGAAGACCTTCCCCGTGCTGCCGCCGACGCTCTCCGCGGCCGAGGCCGCCACGGTCGAGTTCAAGTCGTCGTTCCTGGTCGATCCGTCGCCGCTCGCGCTCACCGCTCCGGTGTTCAGCACCCGAAGCGGCGAGGACGAGCCGCTGCGGCTCACGGGCTCGCTGCCGCCGGGCGGCGCGCTCACGCCGTACCAGGGCTGGTTCGACCCGTGGCCGCTCGTGCTGACGGGAACGGTCACGCTGCCGGCGAGCCCCGCCGACCCGCCCGAGCTCGAGCTGCAGGCCGTCGTACCCGGCGACGTGATCGACTTCCCGCCGGTCGCGCTCCGCGACCCCGGCGTCGGCTTGCGCACCGTGACCGGAGTCGACGAGGTCCTGTACGGCGTCACCGCGTTCAGCGAGCTCGATCTCGTCGGGACGGTCGTGCTCGGCCGCGCCAAGCCGATCGAGGCGCACCTGTCCGCTCCGCTCCTCGTCTCGGGCGAGAGCTGGAAGCTGACCGCGGACTTCCCGCCCGAGCAGAACACGCTGACGGGCGGCCTCGCCGCGATCGCCGAGCTCTTCGGCCTCGACGCCGGCGACCTGCTCACACCGCCCGCGCTCGGCGGCTTCGAGACCTTCTACGTCGCGGAGCTCGAGGTCTGGCTGCGGCGCGCGACCTCGTCCGGCCTGCCGAGCGGGGTGGACGCGCTCGCGGTGACGATCGCTTCGAACAAGCTCTGGGAGCCGCCGATTCCGTTCGTGAAGGTGAAGGGCGTCGGCACGCGCTGGGGCGTGACGTGGATCCGCGTCCGGGGTGAGACCCAGACGGCGATCAACGGAAGCGTGTTCGGCGGGATCGTGCTCGGCTCGGGCGCGAACCCGCCGGTCATCGACATCGCGGCGACCCTGCCGCAGTTCGTCGTCACCGGCGTGCTCGACCCCGAGACGCCGATCCCGCTCGGCGGCGTCTTCGAGCACTTCTTCAATCTCCCTCCGCCGCCGACGACGCCCGGTGGCACAGCGATCACAGGCCTGAACCTCCTCGCCGACCCGCGCGGGCAGACCTTCGCGTTCTCGGCCGAGATCACGACCAACTGGGAGATCTCGTTCTTCGGCTCGCCGTCGATCGCGCTCACCGATCTCAACTTCGGCGTCGCGGTCACTCAGTCGACGATCTCCGGCTACGTCGAGGGCATCTTCCGGATCGGGCTGACGCAGGAGGGCGGGCCGGACGACCCGACGTTCTACGTGCGCGCCGAATACCCGGGCGGGGCTGCGTCGGGATGGATCTTCTCGGGCGGGCTCTATCCGGGCCATTCCCTCGACCTGGTGAAGCTCGTCACGCGCTTCCTCGGCGTGACGCCGCCGCCCAACCTGCCCACGCTGAACGTCGTCCGGCTGGAGGTCACCTTCGCCACCGCCGACTCGACGTGGACGCTCGCCGGCACCGTCACGACCACCTGGTCGCTGACGGTGCTCGACACCCCGCTCGACCTGGCCGCCGGGGTGAGCGTCGACCTCGCCAAGACGACCGCCGGGGGCAGCCCGCAGGGCAAGCTCGCCGCCAGCTTCTCGGTCAACCGCCTCTCGCTCCGGCTCTCGCGCGACATCGGCATCGAGGACCCGTCGTACGTGATCAGGGTCCAGTTCGACCAGCTCTGGCTCCAGGCCTCGACCGCGTGGCGCGAGAGCCAGAAGTCGGGCCGCCACCAGGTGCTCGTGCTCCAGCTCGGCGGCGTGACCCTCGGCGGGATCCTGGAGTACCTCGTCAACCTCGCCGCCCCGACGATCGGGTTCACGCTCGAGGCGCCGTGGAACATCCTCGAGCGCATCGACCTCTCGCGCTTCGCGCTCACGATCGACGTCAAGGACCGGGCGATCGAGCTGACGTACGACGTGCCGGTCGACCTCGTCGTCATGAACGTGCAGACGATCGGGGTCCGCTACGAGCTCGGCTCGACGAGCGGGGTCGACCTGATCCTCACCGGCCGCGTCCTCGGCGAGCAGAAGACGCTGAAGTGGGACGTGGTGAACGACCCGCCGCCGGCAGTGCCGGGCAAGGGCGGGTCGCTCCTCGACCTGAAGTACCTCGGCCTGGGCCAGCACGTCCGGCTCGCGGATCCGCAGCCCGACACGGTCAAGCAGACGATCGACCGGCTAATCGCGGACATGCGGCCGGTCGACGACCCGACGAAGGACCCGCTGCCGCCGAAGATCGTCTTCGACTCCGGCAGCCAGTGGCTGATCGGCCTGAACATCTCGCTGCTCGAGACCGTCGACCTCGCGGTCATCTTCAACGACCCGCGCCTCTACGGCCTCTCGGTCGGCCTCCGCGGCGAGCGGGCGGGGCCACTCGCGGGCCTGCGCTTCGAGGTGCTCTACAAGCGGATCACCGACGACGTCGGGATGTTCCGCATCGAGCTCCAGGTGCCGGAGGCCTTCCGCCGCATCGAGCTCGGCTCGGTCTCCGTGACCCTCGGGATCATCGTCCTCGAGGTCTACACGAACGGGAACTTCTTCGTCGACCTCGGCTTCCCGTACGAGCGCCGCTTCGAGCGGTCGTTCTCGGTCCAGGCGTTCCCGTTCATCGGCCGCGGCGGCTTCTACTTCGGCCTCCTCGACGGCAACACCTCGCGGCGCATCCCGCGGATCTCGAACGGCACGTTCTCGCCGGTGCTCGAGCTCGGCATCGGGCTCGCGATCGGGGTCGGCAAGGAGGTCTCGTACGGCGTGCTCCGCGGTGGCGCGTACGTGCAGGTCGAGGTCGTCTTCCAGGGCGTGCTCGGGTGGTTCAACCCGTCGAGCTCGGGGCTCGCGCCGGCGAAGTACTGGTGGGGCCAGGGCATCGCCGCGATCCACGGCAAGGTCTACGGCCAGGTCGACTTCAAGGTGATCAAGGTCTCGGTGACGATCGAGGCCTACGCGCAGGCGACGGTCGTCTTCGAGTCGTACAAGGCGACGCTCTTCCGGCTGACCGTGCGCGTCTCGGTCGAGGCCGAGGTCAAGGTGCTCTTCTTCACGGTCTCGTTCACGTTCCGCATCGGGCTGGACATGAGCTTCACCGTCGGCAGCGACCAGCCCACGCCCTGGGTGCTCGCGCCGACGCAGGGACAGCCGACCGCCGCCCGGCTCGCGCACAACGCCCTGCCCGCGCTCGGCCGCGCGCCGCACCGGCTTACGGCCCTCCAGCGCGAGCAAGCCGCGATCGACTTCGTCTGGGATCCGACCGTGAGGGTGTTCCCGGACTCGCCGCGCTCGATCGGGGTGTCGATGCTGCCGGCGTTCAGCATCACCGGCCTGCCGGTCGACTGGACGGGCCAGCCGCCGCCGAACCCGAACCCCGACTTCCAGGCCGCCTACTTGCTCTTCGCCGCGAACGGCGTCCCAGCGTCGGCGCGCAGCGCGGCCGAGGTTCGGGCCGTGCCCGCCGCGGAGGGCGACCCGCCGCTCGCTGCGGCCGAGCTGGTCGAGGCGCTCCTGCGCTGGTCGCTCTCCGCGCTGCGGGACACCGGCGGCCAGGCGGGCGTCGTCACCGCCGGGATGCTCGAGCTCCTTGCCGAGGAGATGAACCGGCCGGAGGTGGCGGACGAGGCGTTCAAGCTCTCCACGCTCGACACGTTCTTCGAGACGAACCTCCACGTCGCGATCTCGGGCCAGCCTCCCGAGCTGCCGGATCCCGTGGGCGGGATGCTCTTCCCCGCGCCGCCGTACCTCGTGATCGACCAGACGCCCGGCGGGAAGCGCGACCTCTCGGAGTACAACGATATCGGGCCTGTGTACGCGCACCAGGTCGCGGAGTACATGGCGGAGTACAGCCCGGTCGGGGGGCGCGGCGGCGACCCGCCGACCGACGAGGTCGAGCAGCGCGAGTCGTTCGCGAAGCACGTATTCCGCGACTGGTGCCTGCTCGTCGCCAAGGCGGCGCTGCGCGAGGCGCGGGGAGCCCTCGGGCAGACGACGGTCGCGGCGGGGAAGCGCAGCCTCGCCGAGGTGGCCGCGTCGCTCCCGCGCGACACGATCGCGTACGTCGTGCAGCCCGGCGACACCCTGGACGGGGTGGCCGCGTACCTCGGCGCGAGCGTCCCCGAGCTCGAGTACCTGAACCCGAACCTCGCGGCGGAGCTCGCGGGCGCGGCGGCCGGCGACACGCTCACGATCGTCGTCGGCGTCGCGCCGCAGACGCTCGCGATCGAGAACGCGGAGAAGAGGCTCGCGCCGAACGTCCGGCTCGCGCTCGGCCGGATCCGGGTGCAGGCCCGCGACGGCGACACCCTCGACGCGATCGGGCAGCGGCTCCTCCAGAGCGCGGGGTGGCTCCTGACGGCGGCCGGCCTCGCGGACGACCGGCGCCTGCTCCGCCCCGGCGCCGGCTTCACGGTCCCGCAGCGCAAAGGCCCGCTCCCCGGGCTCACGAGCGTCGACCTCGTCGCCGGCATCCTCTACGTGCGCTACTTCGCCGACACCGACGCGCCGGCCGCCGACTGGTACGCGCAGACGATCGCCGTCTACAACCCGACGCGGCTCGACCAGCTGCCGTACGGGCAGCCGCTGCCGGCCGGGATCTCGCTGACGGTGCCGGCCCGCGCCTACTCGACCGAGACGACGACGTACACGACGATCGTCGGCGACACCCTGCTCCGGATCGGGGCCGCGCTCTCGCTCGCCCAGAACCCGGCGGCCTACGACAAGAAGGCGTGGCAGGACTTCCTCGCGGGAGTCAGCCCCGCCGACGGCGTCACCGTCCCGGCGACGCCGATCGCGATCCTGCCCGGCGAGTCGCTCGACCTCCTGGCGGGACGGCTCGCCCTGACGGGCGGCGCGACGGCGGTGCTGCCGTGGGTGGAGGGCGCGCGCGTGCTGAGCCCGCTCGCCGTGCTCGACGTCGACGGGCTCGACGTGTCGTCGAGCGACGTCCCGACGCTGGCCGAGATCGCGGCGGCCTACGGGCTGTCGCTCGCCGATCTCGCCGCCATGCCGACCGTGGAGACGACCGTCGGCCTCTTCCCGGAGGAGACCGAGCTCGACGTCTCGCACCTGCCCGCCCAGACCGTCGACGCGCTCGTCGCCGAGGCGTGCAGCGGCGCCTCGCTCGGAGCGATCTCCTCCGACGTCTCGCGGCAGATGCTCGCGGGCCTGCGGCTCCCCGCTCCGGTCGAGAACCCGGAGACGCACGAGATCGAGGCGACCGGCCCGCTGACCGGCCTCGCCGTCCTGTCGGGCCAGCAGCTCCCGGCGCCCACGCCGGACCCCTCGCAGCCCGACGCGATTGCGCTCGAGGCCACCGTCTCGCTCACGGCGTTCATCCCGGGCTGGCTCTCCCTGAACGAGGCGCTCGCCGCCCCGCCGGGCTCGCTGAGCGCGACCGTGCCGGGCGCGACCGTCCCGAGCTTCAAGTTCGAGTTCACGAACTCAGAGCTCGACGGCGACTATCCGGCCAGGGGCCTCGGCGTCAAGCCGGACCGAGGCCCGGAGGCCATGCGGCTTGCCGGCGAGGTCCCTCGCACCTACGGGCTCGACCACCGCATCGAGCTCCAGGCGGCGGTGGCGCTCGCGATCCCGAGCCGGGGCGATCCGCCCGTCGGCGGCAACCCGAGCCTCTGGCCGTTCCCGGACGCGCTGCTCGCGAAGGCGCGCGCGGCGGGAACGACGCCCTTCGAGCTCGTCCACGCCGACAACCGCGGGAGCGGGGTCGCCGACCACCTCGCGATCCTCGACTCGACGTTCGGCACCGTCGTCCCGTTCACCATCCGCCGCGTCCCCGGGTACGCGCACCTCTACGAGCTGCTCGGGGCGCAGGTCGCCGACCGCGACCTGCTGCTCTCGCTCGCGCAGTACGTCGACGCCGACCCTCAGCCCCCCAAGCCGCGCACGCAGGGCTACCTGCTGGTCGCACCCACGCCCGATGCCGGAAACCCGAGCGGCCTCGCCGTCCTCGGCACGAGCCCCGCCGACACCTTCGTGATCCGCGCGAACCTCGCGACGGACGTCCCGCTCTCGAGGCCGCCCGCGGTCCTCTCCGCGAGCTTCGGCGAGCTCGGCCGGTTCGTGCGGCTCCTCTGGGAGGCGAGCGTGGCGGGCAGCGGCTACTACCTCGAGTACCGCGCCGCAGACGGGCAGGACCTCCCGGCCGGCTCCTTCGCCGCCGACGGCAGCGCCACGCTGCGCCTGCTCGCGATCCCGCGCGACCAGCAGCAGCCGCCGGATCCCGGCCGGCCGCTGCTCGCGATCGACAACTGCGCGCTCCTCGGCCCCGCGTTCGATCCCACGGCGCACGCGCTCTACGCCGAAGCCTCGGACGTCGAGCACCATCCCGAGGAGCTCGTCAAGCAGGCGCTCGTCCCGGCCGGCTCGGTGGGGCTCACGCTCACGCTGCCCCGCGCGCTGCCGCCGAACCCGCTGGATCCGCCCCCCGAGCAGGCCAAGGCGAGGCTGATGCAGCTCTTCAGCCTGCTCCAGTACTCGATCAAGGGCGCCACCTACGAGGCGGAGTACGACGCGCCTCCGATCACGCCGCAGAGCGAGGACGGCCAGCACCTCCCGCTCTGGCAGCGCGAGCGCCTCGTCCGGCGGGCCCGGCTGCTCGGCGCGGCGGAGGAGCCGGAGGACACGCCCGCGAACTGGTGGCGCTATGACGAGGTGGTGCCGGTCACGTCCTTCGGGCCGGACTCGGCGGCGCCCGCCGTCGCGGGCCTGCCCGCCCCCGCCGGCGACCCGTACCGCGGCTTCGGCGCCGCGTCGTCGCTCCCGCAGGCCACCTTCGAGCTCGGCTTCGGCGACGTCCTCGGCAACGTCACGGTGGAGCCCTTCTCGAAGCCGGTGACCGCGGACGTCGGCTACACCGACCCGCTCGTCGGCGTCGGCGGCTTCCCCGCGGTCACGAGCAGCTACGGCGTCGCGCGGGCGACGGCGAACGGGCCCGTGACGCTGGCCGTGACCGTCGCGCCGCAGCCGGCCGCGGTCGTGCCCGCGCCCGGCGACCTGCCGGCGCTCGCGGCGGAGAACGCCGCGCGGCAGGCGGCGCGGTACCGCGAGATCTGGTTCCAGCTCGTCCAGCCGACGCTCCGGGCGGAGATCCTCACGACGCTCAGCCAGGACGCGAAGGGGCAGCCGAACGTGCTCCCGACCAGCGAGGGCACCGTGCCCCTGCGGCAGCTCGCCGCCGCGTCGTACGTCTACTCGGCCGCAGCCGCGAGCCTCGTGCCCGTCGACCTGACGACGCAGCCGACGCTGGCCGCGCTCCTCGCCGAGTACGGGCTCACGCCCGCGACGGTCGCGCAGGCCAACGCCGAGAAGCGCTTCGGCACGCTCTTCACGCCCGGCCAGCCGCTCACGGTGCCCGCGTACGTCGTGCTCGCGGAGAACGACACCGCCGAGAGCATCTGGGACGCGATCCCCTCCGGCTGGCCGAAGCCGGCGAGCGCAAGCGCGCTCCTCCAGCTCCCCGAGAACGCCGACGACCTGCCGCTCCGGCCGGGCACGGTGCTCGAGACCGAGCCCGTCCTCGTCGCGATCGGCCACGATGCGCCCACGCTCTCCCTCCAGGACGTGGCCGGGCAGCACCTGACGACGCCGGCGCAGCTCGCGATCGACGTCGCTCCGCTACCCGTCCTCGCCGAGCACTTCGAGTTCGAGTGGGGCGGCTACCGCGTGGCCGTCGACGACAAGATCCGGAGCTTCGCGGACGTCCAGCAGGCGTTCGCGGCGGTCTCGGTCGACGTCTCCTACTCCGACCTCGCGCAGTCGCGCGCGACCACGAAGGGGATCTTCGCGATCGGCGCGGAGCTGACGCTCCACCACGTGGTGGCGGGCACGGACGCCACCCTCGGGACGATGGCCGCCTCGACCTCGCTGTCGAGCCTCGCCGACCACAACACGGCCACGCCGAACCTGTTCGACGCCGGCGCGCTCGTCGGCCTCGGCGACTGGGCCCCGCAGCCGGTCGTTCCCCAGCCGAAGGAGGACACGCTCGCGCAGTTCGCGGCCCGACACGGCACCACGCCGGCTCTCCTCCTCGCCGCCAACACCGGCTTGACGCTCGCTCCGGAGACGGAGCTCCTCCTGCCGGGGATCGTGCAGCTCCCGCCGGGGCCGGTGACGGTGCCGTACGCGCTCATGGCGAACGACACGCTCGACCTGCTCGCGACCCAGTTCGGGGGCACGGCGGCGTCGCTCGCGAGCGCGAACGGCGCGCTGCCGGGCACGCTCGCGCCGGACAAGGAGATCACGGTCACGACCGGCGGCGGGCCGGTGCACACGAAGACGGTCGCGGGCGACTCGTTCGAGTCGGTGTTCCAGCGGCTCCACGAGCAGTCGAAGGACGTCACCTTCGACGCGACGGTGCAGGCGATCGCCGCCACCGCGGGCTACCTCGAGCAGGGCGGCCTGCTGCTCGTGCCCGCGCCGGCGCTCGCGCCGAAGCCGCCGTCGCCCGGCGTCCCGGCGCTGACGGCGGCGCAGGTCGAGCAGGCCTACGGCGTCCAGGCGCTCTCGTTCGCGAAGGCGAACGCGGCGCTCGTGGGCGTGCTCGCGGTGGGGGTCGACCTCGAGGTCGAGAGCGAGGGCAGGCTGGTGCAGGTCACGACCCGGCCGAGCGACACGCTGAACGCCGTCGTCGTCCGCTTCGCGGCCAAGGGCGCGCAGGTCGGCGTGGCCGAGGTGCTCGCAGCGAACCCGAGCGCCGCGCTCTTCCGCGCCGGCGGCCGGGCGCTGCTCCCGCCCGTGCCGGTCAGCGTCTCGGCGTCGATCGGCACGGGCGACGGGCCGTTCGCCGCGCCGGCGTTCCCGCTCGTGACGACGCTCCGGCTCCAGCGCGACGAAGTGGTCGTCGACCCGGAGTTCAAGACACCCGACGGCGACGGGCCGGTCGAGCGCTCCGACACGCTCGTGCCTGCCCCAGCCGCCCCCAAGGGGAGCGGCAGCGAGGAGTCGCTCACCTTCGACGCCTTCGTCGACGAATGCCTGGCGGCGCTGCCGAAGCTGCGGCTCGCGACCGCGAAGGTCGGCGGCGAGAGCGCCGACCTCTGGGTGGTCGACTTCGGCCCGAACGGCATCTCGTCGGTCGCGGTCACTCCAGGCGTCACGTATCCCACCGGCGTCGGGCCGCGCTACTTCGCCCTCCGCCCGCTCTACAGCGACCTCGTCAGCCGTGCGGCCGTCCCGGTGCCGACGCTCGACGACGACGGTCGCTTCGGCAAGCCGGTGGACACGGACTTCCAGGGCGTGGACGCCGAGACCTGGGCGCGCCGGTTCCTGGCCGACATGGACCTGTTCCTGGCGGCGCCGTACGCGGCGGCGATCTATCGCGAGGCGCGGGCGCGCCCCGCGCTCGAGAAGATCCAGCAGGCGAAGTGGACGCTCGCCGGTGCGATCGCCGACGGCCTCGGCCCGGTCCTGGCGGTGACCGACGCGAAGGAGCCCCGCGGCCGGGACAGCGCGATCACCGACCTCGCGCGGCAGTGCGCGGTCACCCTCGCGCGCGGCTACGAGGTGTCGACGGTCGTCCAGTACGACGCCGCGGTCACCTCGCCCTACGGGAAGCCGCCGATCCTCCCCGCGCGCCTCGGCGGCGGCGGCCAGCCGTCCGGGCGCAGCGCGGAGCAGGACGACTTCAGCCTCACGACCGCGCAGACGGCGCTCGACACGGGGGACTCGTTCGTGAGCTTCGCGATGACCGTGCCGGACCCGGCCTTCCACGAAACGATCGCGGCCGAGATCGACTACGTCTACGACTCGCTCGAGATGAACATCGACGCCGTGCACGGAAGCGACGGCTACGTCGAGTCGAGCTGGCTCTCGTTCGTCCGGCCGCTCGACGGCTCGTACCGCCCGTCGGCGATCCCGCCGCTCCAGGACACCCCGAGCGTGCCCGTGCCGCTGCGGAACTACCCGGCCGTGCCGCTCGTCCTCGGGCAGAGCGCCGAGCAGACGTTCACGGGCCCGGACGTGCCGTCGCTCGACCAGGTCGCGCTATGGACGTTCGGCGTCACCTACTCGCACGAGCACGCCGCGCAGGACGAGGTGATCCTGACCGTCGACTTCAACGTCCGCCGGGCCGTCCAGGCGGTCGGGGACCCGAAGCCCGACGTGGCGCGCGAGCTCGCTCGCTACGCGGGCATCGCCGACCGGCTCGGCGAGCTGATGAGCTGGTACGTCACGCCGCCCGATCCGCCGCCCGCGAACCTCCAGGCCGTCCGCGACAACGTCGCATCGAGCTTCGCCGACCTCGCCGAGCCGATCGCGGAGGCGTGGAAGGAGCACTGGAAGCCGCTTCCGAGCGACGAGACTCCTCACTACCTCGACCCGGAGGTCGGCGGCTCGAGCTACCGCTTCCGCCTCTCGATCTCCTACAAGGAGGACGCGGAGCACCAGACGTTGCTCGACAAGCTGACGGTCGCGCTCGAGCCGGGCCAGGACGGGCCAGGCCCGACGGGGGCATGGCCCGACGCCTACTGCCGTCTCGAGGACGGCAGCTTCCTGCAGCTCGAGCCGCTGCCGAACGGCGGCCGCGAGCTCGTCTACGCCGTGCCCGAGCCGGTGCCCGCGGCCGGCTGGCCGGTGATCCGGCTCGAGTGGCCCGGCCTGAACATCGCGGCGATCGAGGACGGCCGCGCGCAGCTCTCAGTGCAGCGGAACGAGCGCCTCGTCCCCGGTGTGGACACGAGCAGGGCGTTCGTCTTCACGACGGCGACGATCAAGGCGCCGGACGTGGCCGTGCCGCTCAACCAGTGGGCCGCCGACTTCCCGCTCGAGGCCCCCGATCTCGCCCATGCGCTCCAGGGGGCGTTCGGCGACATGTTCGCCTCCGCGACGGGCATGCCGCTGACGGTCGGCGTCTCGTACGGCTACCAGCTCGTGCCGCCGGGGCCCGAGGGCAAGGGGCTTCGGGCGACGCTCCCCGTCGCGCTCTACCCGAGCCAGCCGCTGGGAGCCTCGACGGGCGCGACGATCGCGGCGGCGGTCGAGGAGTGGCGGAAGGACAACCTCCCGGCCGAAGAGGGAGGCGAGTGGGTCTTCTCGGTGTCGCTCTACTCCGGGATCGACCCGACGGCGACGCGGCCGCTGCTCGTGCTCGAGCGGCTGGTGTATCCGATCAGCGCGCGCTGAGCCTCAGCCTCAGCCTCGGCAAGCGGCCGAGGCCGAGGTTGACGCCGTACACACATCGAGGTCATCTTGGAAGGCGGCTTGAATCAGCCCGATCAAACTGTGACGGCAGCGCCCGAGCAGCGCGCGGCTCCGGATCGCCCCGATGTGTTCCTTTCCTACGCTCGTGAGGACAAGGAGTTCGTCGAGGGGCGGCTGACGAGGGCGCTCGAGGCGCGCGGCAAGGACGTCTGGCTCGACGTCGAGGACATCCGCGGAGGCGCCTCGGACTGGCGCGCGAACGTCTGGGCGGGGATCGAAGCCGCCAAGGCCGTCGTCTTCGTGCTCAGCCCCGACTCGCTCCGCTCGAGCGTCTGCGGCCAGGAGCTTCAGCGCGCCGAGGAGCTCAACAAGCGGATCGTCCCGGTGCTCCGGCGTCCGGTCGACGGCGTGTCGGTCCCGCCGGCGCTCGCCCGCCCGAACTGGATCTTCGCGCGTCCCGAGGACGGCTTCGACGCGAGCGTCGCGGCGCTCGTCGACGCGCTCGAGCTCGACGAGGCATGGCTCGAGCAGCACGCGCGGCTGACCCAGCGCACCGTCGAGTGGCTTCGTCACGACCGGGACGGCAGCTACCTGCTCCGCGGCAGCGACCTGCGCGCCGCCGAGAGCTGGCTCGACGAGCAGGGCGAGCACCGCGAGGCGCCGACCGCGGAGCAGGTCACCTACATCACCGCGAGCCGGCGCGCCGCGGCGCGGCGCCAGCGCACGCTCCTCGCGGCCGTCGTGCTGGCGCTCGCGATCACGGCCGTCCTGGCCGTCGTGGCCGTCCTCCAGCGGAACAAGGCGAACGACCGGGAGAAGACGGCGCGCGCGCAGGCCCGCGCCGCGCAGTCCCTCGCCGAGCTGTCCCGGGATCCGGAGGAGAGCGTGCGGGACGCGCTCGCCGCGGTCGAGATCCGGCCGAAGCTGCCGGAAGCGAGGTTCGCGCTGCGCCGTGCCGTCTCCCTGGCCGGATGGACGGCGATCCTCCGGCTTCCGGGGGCGCGTGACAGCACGCTGCTCGACGTGGAGTGGTCGGGCGACGGCAGGCGCGTGGCGACCGCGAGCGCCGACGGCAGGGTCGCCGTCTGGGACACGCGCTCGGGCCGTCGCGTCACCGTCGTCCGCACCGGAGGCGCCGTCCACACGGTCCAGTTCAGCCCCGACAGCCGGCAGCTGCTGACCGCTTCGGACGGCGGTGTCGCACAGACCTGGGACAGCTCGACCGGGCGCCCCTTGCATCGGTTCGACACCAGGTCCGCGCGCGTGTGGGCGGCGACGTGGGGGGCCGGCGGGCGGCGGATCCTGACCGACACTCCGGAGGGCGGGGAGGTCTGGAACGCCGCCGGCGGACGGCCACTCCGGCGGCTCACCAGCACAACGCAGGAGGCCGACGCGGTCCGGATGAGCCTCGACGGCCGGTGGGCGCTCTCGGCCGGCGCGAAGGGGACGGCGATTCTCTGGAACCTCGTCACCGGCAAGCACGGGTCGCTCCCGGGGAGGGACCCGACTGACCAGCTCAGGGTCTCGCTGCTGAGCAGGGACGGGCAGCGGTTCGCGGCGGTCTACGGCAGCGGTGCGTTTTGCGTCTGGCGCCAGGGCCGTCCAGCGCGGCGCATGTGCGTTCCCCCCGGCCGCGGCGTGCTCACCGACACGGATCTCAGTCGCGACGGTCGGCGCATCCTCCGGGCCGACAGGAGCGGGCTGGTCACGGTCTGGGACACGGGCAAGCGCCGTCCGATCGCCCGCCTGTACAACGGCGGATCGGTGGCCTCGGCGCAGTTCGACCGCAGCGGCGAGTACGTCGTCGCGGGAAACGACGACGGGCTCGTGCGAGTGTGGCGTGTGCAGCCCGCACGGCGTCTCGCGCTGCTGCACGGGCACACCCGGGGTATCCGCAGAGCCAGGTTCAGCCCCGACGGGACGCAGGTCGCGACCGTCTCGGACGACGGAAGCGGGCGGCTATGGCCTGCCCGTCCGCGGACGCCGGCCGACGCCAAGTGGCACGCCGCCGACAGCACGTCGTTCGGCCCGAGCTCGCGTGACGTCCTCGTCGTCCACGGCGGGCGGCGCGCGATCTGGAACACGGACACGGGCCACGTGGTGGAGCTGCGTGGCGGCGCCTCCGTCCCGTTCGCCCCACAGTGGCCCTGCGGGCACGCGGCCGGTTGCGCGCCGTGGAGCCCGAACGGTCGCCTCGTCGCCGGCGTGACGGCGACCGGCCGCGCCGTCGTCTGGAGCGCGCGCACCGGACACGTGGCACGGCGCTTCGGGAACGGCCTGGCGACCGGGGTCGCGTTCAGCCCGGACGGCCGCCGCCTCGTCGTCGTCGGCACGAACGAGCGGTGGGCGAGGATCTGGGACGTCGCGCGAGCGCAGCCCGAGGAACGGGTGCCGAGGCACGGCGCCCCTGCGCCCGTGGACAGCGCGCAGTTCGTCACGCATCCGCTCGGTGTCCTGACCGTCGACGCCGCCCAGCACGTGCAGCTCTCGACACTGGCGACCGGCGAGATCCGCGCGTTACCGGGCACCGCCTTTCCGGTGGCGGTGGCTGCGGCAAAGGGCAACGGACGGATCGCCCTCGGCACGACGGGCGGCGAGCTGCACGTCTTCTCCCCGGCGGGAGGCGCCCCGCGGGAGCAGCACGTGACGAACGGCGCCATGACCAGCCTCGAGTTCGATCGCAGCGGCACGATGATCGCGCTGGGCGACCAGAAGGGAACCGCCGCCACGTGGGCTACACGCACGCGTCGAGCGACCCGCCTCAGGGCCTTCGGCGGCGAGGTCAGCGGCGCCACCTTCAGTCCCGGCGGTGGTCTTCTGCTCGTCACCTCGGGGGCCACGGCGAGGCTTTGGGATTGGCGACTGCGCCGCGTCGTCGTCGAGCTGCCGGGCACGGCCGACGTGCGCGGCGAGCTCAGCCCGGACGGGAGCCGGATCGTGGTCGCAGGCAAGACCCGGCTCGAGGTCGTCCCGTGCTACGCGTGCCTACCGCTCGACCAGCTGGAGCAGCGAGCTCGGTCGCTGCTGCCGCGGCTCGTGATCGCTAGCGGAAGACGGCCTGGATCCGGTTGACGCTCGACATCGGGACGATCTGCGTCCTGCTGTAGCGGCTGCCGCTGCTCCACCGGTAGAAGCCGCGGCGTCGCGCCTTCAGGCGGACGTAGTCGTAGTGGGTGAGCCCGGAGACGGAGCAGCGCGGCGGGCAGCTCAGCGTCCCGCTGCCGTTGATCACGCTCCCGGTCACCTTGCCGCCGCCCGCGACGACGACCGTGATGCCCGATCCGAGCGGGGGAGGAATCTGTCCGGCATCCGTGTAGCCCGCCCCGATCGCCTCGTCGCTCGTGAGGCGCACCCGGCAGACGCTGGCGTTCAGCGTGCCCTGGTCGTTCCCGATGCACGGCCCGATCCAGAAGTTCCCCGAGGCCCCGTGCTGGCGGCTCAGCGTCACCGTCGTGCCCCGCGCGTACTCGCACGAGTCTCCGTTGTTGATCGAGCAGGCCTTTCGGGGGCTCGGCGTGAGCGAGATCCGGCCGAATGCCCCGGAAAAGATCGACAGCGTGACTGGGCTGAAGTTCGCCGTGACGTAGCGGGGGCTGTCGCGGAGGGTGATCGTGCACGTCCGGGAGTTCTGGCGGCACCCGAAGTCGCTCCAGCCGGCGAACGAGCGTCCGTCGTCGGGGACCGCCTTGAGCGTCACGCGCGTCCCCGGCGCGTAGAACAGGTCGCAGTCGGGGCCGGAGTCCTGAGGTTGCTGACCCTCGACCTTGCAGGAGGACTGCTCTCCGCCGCCTGCGGGTGAGGCCGTGATCGTTCCCGGCCCGGCAGTGGCCAGGACGAGCTCGTAGTCGTCAGTGCTCTGGGACGGGGCCGACGCGGCGACGAATCCCGCTGCGACCAGAGCTCCGACCACCGTCGCGGCGAGGCGCATCGACCTCGTGACAGACACACGCACTCAGGGTTCCTCTCGTCACCGAGCTTGGCACGGTCCTCGACGACCGTCAAGGAAAACTTTCGGCCGCCGGTTGTACAGTCACGTCATGTCGGTCTCCGATGCGGACCCGGCGCACCGGCCGCTCTGCTTCGTCGTCATGCCGTTCGGCGTGAAACCCGACGGCGCGGGTGGATCGGTCGACTTCGACGCCGTGTACACCAGCTTGCTCGCGCCTGCGATCCGCGAGGCCGGGCTCGAGCCGCTGCGCGCCGACCAGGAGCTGGTCGGGGGCCTGATCCACAAGCCGATGTTCGAGCGGCTCATCCTCTCGGACTACGCGGTCGCGGATCTCACGACGGCGAACGCGAACGTCTTCTACGAGCTCGGCGTGCGTCACGCCGTCCGGCCGTACTCGACGGTGCTCATCAGTGCCGACGTGAAGCGGGCGCCGTTCGACCTCGCGCCCGACCGCGTCCTGCCGTACGGGCTGGACGGGACAGGCCGTCCGGAGAACGTCGCGACCGACCGCTCGGCGCTCGTCACCGCGCTCCGGGCCGCGCGCGACTCGAAGACCGACAGCCCGGTCTTCCAGCTCGTCGACGACCTGCCGACGCCGCAGATCGACCGGCTGAAGACGGACGTGTTCCGCGACGAGGCGACGTACTCGGCGGAGATGAAGGACCGCCTGGCGCGGGCCGCCGACGAGGGCGCGGACGCGCTCCGGGCGGTCGAGCGCGATCTCGGCTCGCTCGAGGACGTCGAGGCCGGCGTGCTCGTCGATCTGCTCCTCTCGTACCGGGGCGTCAGCGCCTGGGAGGACATGATCCGCGTCGTCGAGGCGCTACCCGCTCCGCTCCGGCGCACGGTTTTGGTGCGGGAGCAGTACGCCTTCGCGCTCAACCGCGCCGGGCGCAGCGAGGAGGCTGAGCGCGTGCTGCGCGAGGTCCTGGACGACCACGGGCCGAGCAGCGAGACCTTGGGCCTCCTGGGACGCGTCTACAAGGACCGGTGGGAGGCGGCGCGCGAGCGCTCGCCGCTCCAGGCGGCCGGCTACCTCGACCAGGCGATCGAGGCCTACCGGCAAGGTTTCGAGGCCGACTGGCGCGACGCCTACCCGGGCGTGAACGCGGTCACGCTGATGGAGATCCGCCAGCCCGGCGGGGACGCGCAGCAGGCGCTCTTGCCGGTCGTCCGCTATGCGAACCGTCGCCGGATCGACGGGTCTCGACCCGACTACTGGGATCACGCCACGCGGCTCGAGCTCGCCGTCATCGCACGCGACCGCGAGGACGCGACGGCGGCCGCGCAGGCGGCGCTCGCGGCGGTGCGGGAGAGCTGGGAGCCCAAGTCCACGGCACGCAACCTCGGCCTGATCCGCGCGGCGCGCGCAGAGCACGGCGAGTCCGTCGACTGGGCGAACGAGCTCGAGCAGGAGCTCTCGCGGCTGGCGGAAGGCTGACGAGCATGGATGCGGCGCAGCGAGCCGAGGAGATCGCCAAGGGCGAGGGCAAGCCGACGACGGTCGCCGAGGTCAAGGAGCTCGCAGAGGAGCTTTCCGAGCAAGGGCGGCACAAGCCGATCGTCCCGATGCTCGTGGCCGCCAGCCGCAAGGCGCTCTACGAAGGTTTCGCGCCGGAGGACCGGCAGGCCCTCGCGAAGACGCTGCGCGAGTATCAACTGTTCGGCTACGCGCGGCGTCTGCTCGGGCGCCTGCGCAGCGAGGGAACCGACAGCGAGGAGCTTCGCCAGCAGCACGCCCTCTGCACGTACAAGGACGAGGAGCTTCCGGCGATGCGCCGGCTCGACACCGCGCTCGAGATCCTGACGAGCGTCTCTCCGCTCGAGACGTCGAAAGACGCCGAGACGCTCGGCATCGCCGGCGCGATCTACAAGCGGAAATGGGAGGTGGAGGCGAAGCGCGCGGACCTCGAGCGGTCCCTGTGGTGCTACGACCAGGGCTTCAAGCAGAAGGACGACGAGCTTTCGGAGTACGCGGGCATCAACGCCGCCTTCGTGGCCGACCGCATCGCCGCGCTCGAGCAGGAGGCGTTCGGCCGAGCCGACGAAGCGAAGCGGCTGCGCGACCACGCAGACTGCATCCGGAAGAAAATCATCGAGGCCGCGAGCGGCCCGGGGGACGAGTGGCGGGATGCGACGCTCGGCGAGGCCTACTTCGGGCGCGGTGACTTCGCCAAGGCACGGGAGCACCTGGAAGCCGCCCGCAGCAAGACGAAGGCGGTGTGGCGGCTCGCCACGACGGCGATGCAGCTCGGCGCGATCGCCGAGCTGCGCGGCTACGACTCGGCGGCCGCCCGCGAAGCGCTGCAGGCGTTCCTCGGCGGCGAGGACGGCGCGGTCCGCCGCGCCAGCAGCGGGAAGGTCGGCCTCGCCCTCTCGGGCGGGGGCTTCCGCGCGTCGCTCTTCCACATCGGCGTCCTCGCGCGGCTCGCCGAGTGCGACGTCCTGCGGCGGGTCGAGGTGCTCTCCTGCGTGTCCGGCGGATCGATCATCGGCGCGTTCTACTACCTGAAGCTGCGCCGCTTGCTGCAGTCGACGCCTGACGGCGAGATCAAGGGCGAGCAGTACGTCGCGCTCGTCAGGGAGATGGCGAAGGAGTTCCTCGACAGCGTGCGGCAGGACCTGCGCGGCCAGCTCGGCGAGAGCATCGGCGACAACTTCAAGATGCTCACGTCCCGGTACTCGCGCACGGACCGCGCCGCCGAGCTCTTCGAGGAGCTGATCTACGGGAAGGTGCCGAAGGACGAGGAAGGCGACACCGCGCCGTGGCGGATGACCGATCTCTTCGTGCGGCCGAAGGACGCCGGCGACTCCTTCTCGCTCCGCTACGAGAACTGGCGCCGCGACGCCAAGGTCCCGATCCTCGTCTTGAACGCCACCACCCTGAACACCGGGCACAACTGGCAGTTCACCGCCTCGTGGATGGGCGAGTCGGCCGCCGACGCCGACGAGCAGGTCGACGCGACTCCGCGGCTGCGGCGCGTCTACTACGAGGACGCGCCTCCGGAGCACCGGAAGCCGGAGCTTGCGCGGGCGGTCGCCGCGTCGGCGTGCGTGCCCGGGCTGTTCCCGCCCGTGACGATCTCCGGGCTGTACCCCGAGATCGACGTCGAGCTCGTCGACGGGGGTGCGTACGACAACCAGGGGATCGCCAGCCTGCTCGAGGAGGACTGCACGGTCATCCTCGTGAGCGACGCCAGCGGCCAGATTCGCGAGGACGACAATCCAAAACGTGGCCTGCTCGGCGTGGCGAACCGGTCGAACTCGGTCCTGATGAGCCGCGTCCGGGGCGCGCAGTACGAGCTGCTCATGAGCCTGCGCCGGTCGCAGACTCTGCGCGGGCTGATGGTGGTGCACCTGCGCAAGGGCCTGTGGTCCGAGCCGATCGACTGGGACGGCTGTCAGGAGCCCTACGATCCCCGCGACGACGAGCTCCCGCTCGACGTCGCGACCGCTCCGTCGAAGTACGGGATCGACCGGGACGTCCAGCGTGCGCTCGCCCAGCTCCGGACCGATCTCGACGCCTTCTCCGACGACGAGGCGTACGCGCTCATGGCCGCCGGCTACGAGATGACCGCGTGCGAGCTGAAGGGTGTCCTCTCGGACGTCGTCTGCCCGGAGCCGACCGCGGAGGGGTGGCCGTTCAAGCTCATGCTCGCGAAGATGCGCGACGGCGACCAGGCCGCCGCCCTCGCAGACGCGTTGGGGCCGGGCCGAGCACGATTCTTCCGAGGCTTGATCGGCTGGCGAGAGCGCCGCTCGCGGAGGAAGCGCGGTCGCGTCGAGCGGTTCGTCGGCGCGGCGACGCGTCCCGCGGTTTCCGTTGCGCAGGGCGCCGCCGAGCGCCTCGTCGTCTCGCCCGTGCGGAAGGTCGTCAGCGCGCCGTTCGCCGTCGCCGGCGCGTTCGGATCGCGGCTCTATCTGCGCCTGCGGCGGCGCAAGTGAAGGTCTAGCTGTCCTGCCCACAGACGTTGTGAACGCGGCTGGTCGGGGGTAGTCCGTCGAGTGAGCTGTGGGGCCTGCGTTCGTTGTAGTAGCGCAGCCAGTGTGGCAGGGCTGCGGCGCGGTGGCGAGAGGAGCGGTAGCGGACGCCGTAGCCCCACTCCTTGGCCATCGTCTGGTGGAAGCGCTCGACCTTCCCGTTCGGTTGCGGATGCCGCTTGGGCGTGCGCAGGTGCTTGATCTGGTGTGCGAGCAGGAGCTCGCGTAGCGAGCGGTTGAGCGTGTAGCTCCAGTGGTTGTCGCTCATGAGCCGCTTTGCGTTGATGCCGCGGGTGGCGAAGAAGCGCAGCGCTCGCTCGGTGAACGCGGTGACGGTCGCGGCCTTGGCGTCGGGCAGCAGCTCGGCGTAGGCGAGCCGTGAGTGGTCGTCGACGATCGCGTGCGCGTACTCGTAGCCGAGGCGCGCTTTCTTGTCCGCGGCGGTCGAGCTGCGGTCGCCGGTGACGGCGTGGCCGGGCCGCTGGAAGCGCGCGTACAGCGCCCAGTCGGCGTGCAAGAGGTCGCCGGGGCACGGCCACTCGTAGCGGCGGACGGGCTCACGTACCGGCCGCTGCGGGCGCGAGAGGCCGTGGCGCTTGAGCACCTTGGAGATGGTCGAGTGTGGATGGTCGACACTGACGGTCAGCAGCCGCGGCCCCCAGCCCGTCCGCCTCCTGGCCGCGCAGATGCGGCGCTGCTCGGCGGCCGGCAGCAGCCGCGGCATCCGCCGCGGCCGACTCGAGCGATCGAACAGACACACAAGCGTCGCCCGCTCCTCCCCGCTCGCCTGCCGCCAGCGGCACGACCAGCGGCTGACCGTCGCCGGCGAAACGCTGAACCGCCTCGCCACCTCCCTCACCGACAATCCCGCCTCACGCGCCTGCACGAGCGCGAAGCGGCCCGACAATCCGAGCTTGGCGTTACGGTGCGTCTGCATCCGGGCCCTCCTTCGGCCGACGTCCTCGCAGACGCACAGCCTCAGGACGGGCCCGGACGACTCCTCAGCCGTTCACAACCTCTGTGGGCACGTCATCTAGCTGCGGGAGCCGAGCCAGAAGGCGAGCTCCCGCTGTCGCTCCTCGCTCTGGAACCGGTCCTGCCAGGAATCGGCTCGGCGAAGGGTGAGCGGCCGGTCCGACCTGGCGCTGATGGCGGCTCGCAGTGCGGCGAAGTGATCGCAGATCGTGTTGATCCGGACGGCGTATGCGGCAGCGAGCGCAGGCGCGTTCTCGATCACGAGCAGCGTCTCGGCGTTCCGGTTGCTCGCGGCGCGGCTCAGACCGTGCGAGCCGGTCACGACCGCCGAGCGCGCGCTGAGCGGATCGATCGCGAGCACGGCCGGCGGCAGGTAGTTCGTGAACCTCGACAGCTCCTTCGACCACAGCTTCGGGATGCCGAGGCGGGCCTGGAGCCTCGTCGTCTGCCCGTCCTGGAACAGCGTCGGCGCCGTGCTTCCCGGCCGGCCCACCCCGCGGACGTAGACCGAGGGGCGGCCCGCCACCAGACGAGCGAGCTCTGCGCTGCCGCTCGAGTTCCCCACGGCGAACAGGACGCCCTGCCGTGAGTTCGAGACCCGCCCGAACACGCCCTCGAGGTCGAAGAAGCCCGGAGCCGGCCTGAACCAGATCGTCATCTCGACGGATCCGATCAAGACCTTGGGGGACCTCAGCGGCCGGCCCGGGGGAGAGCCGGCGGCCGCCGACCTCCACGCCTGGAAGAAGAGGGTCGCCACCTCGGGGTCGTCGACGATCGCGGCGTCGCTGGCCTGGAGGCAGAGGCTGATCGGGGTCCAGCTCGCGCCTCCGACCCAGACGCGCTCGGGCGTGCCGCGAGCGTCGCACGCGACGGCGAACCGGTGGTGGAAGAGCGCGTTGCTGCGCACGCGAGCCGTCTGGACGTCGACGCGGGCGGACGCGAGCTGTTTCGCTGCGTCGGCGTTGCGGTCGACCGCACCCCGGGCCGGCGGCGCGAGGAGCACGTGCGCCCGCGGGCCGAGCGCGGTGAGGTGCTTCAGCGCCTCTGGGTCGCTCAGCTCGTAGAGCGCGGCGTAGAGCGTGCCGCCCCTGTGGACGACGCGCTCGAGGAAGGACATCAGCTCAGCCCGGAGGTCGCCGCCGAGGTACTCGCGGACCTCGCTGCCGACCGTCGCGATCAGCTCGAGGAGCGGCGACGGCCCGGTGGATTGCCGGGCTGCGAGGCTAGCGAGCCCGAGGATGCCGCGGTTGAACGTCACCGTGAAGCCTGGCTCCATCGACGGCGAGGCCGCGACCGGATCCGTCCACTCGCTCCCAGTGCCCTCCCGCAGGTTGCCCGGCAAGCCGAGCATCGGGACCACTCGGTACTCCGTGAGTTCGGCGGTGCCGAGGCCGGGGTCGTGCCACGTGAGCCGCTGGAACGGGGAGACGGTGCTCGGCTGGGGCGACGGCTGGCGCTGCGGCTCGAAGCCGATCCGATTGGGCAGGGTCTCGACGGTGCCGTCGCGCCGGCGGCGCTGGAGCGCGAAGCCGAGACAGCGGTCGATGCGCGCCTCCGGGCGCCAGACCACGAGCGCTCCGCGTCCGTCGGAGTGCGCCGCGATCCGGATCGGAACGGGGGCGGTCTGAGGCCGGATCGTGTACGCCTCGCCCCAGGCGGTCTCCAACGTGAAGGTCGGCCCATCGAGCTCGGGAGGCGGTGGTGCGATCCTGATCGTGACGCCTTCGTCCGGACGGAGGCGAAGCTTCCGCCGGCGCTCGTCGGCACCCTCGCGCCAGCTGACGTGGAGAAGGAGCGGGTCGGTTCTCGGGAGGGAGACGGTGTGGCCGAGCTCAGGATCCGGCGGGCCGATCTGGAGGCCGTCGGCGAAGAGCCGGACGCCGACGTCGACGCGCTCGAGCCCCGACGGCAGGACCCACGGCAGCCACTCGGTCTCGGGCGTCACCCCTTCCGGGAGGACGTCGCTGCGCTCGAGGCGGGACCGAGCCGCGACCGTGAGCATCAACCCGGCCTCGCTCCTGGCGACGGCCGCCGGGAGCCGGGACAGGGCCCGCACTGCCCAGCGCGCGACGCCGTCCCGCTTGCCGCCGCCCTGGACGAGCGCGACGACGGCACGTTCCAGCAGGTGCTGGAGCTGCGGGGAGTCGGGCCCTTCGGCGAGGAGGAGGTAGTTCACCTCCTCCTCGAGCGCGATCGCCGGCGGGGCCTTCGCGTGGACCTCGCTCGTGATCTTCCATGCCTGCTCGAGACGGGCAGCGTCGCGGCCAAGGCGGCGCCGGAGCCGCTCGGCCACGTCCGCTCGGAGCATGAACGCGGTCGCCGACGGTGCGTCGACGAGCGAGCTGAACCAGAGGTCGGCCTCCGTGGAGGCGTTCGCCGCCGGCACGAGCTCGAGTCGCGCCCGCCGCAGGAGCTCCGGCTCGACCCGAACGGCGAGCGAGACCGCCTCGGCGAGCGAGACGACGAGCTCGTCTTCCGCCGTCAGGAGGTCCGGCGTGTCCGTGACCGTCATCGCGGCGCGGCGGACCCGACCCGGCCGCGGACGGTAGCGGCCGAGGTGCCACGGTCCCACTGGAGGATCGTCAGCTCCCGCGCGAGGCGCCGGGGCCACCGGGAGGACGGATACGGCACGAGCACGACGAGCGGGCAGCCGGCGCGCCGGAGCAGGCCTGCGAACGCGAGCCAGTCGTCGGGCGCGACCCAGCTCGGGTCGAAGATCGGCTGCCCGATGCCGAGGTCGGTGAGCGCCAGCACGGGCGTCTCCGGGGGCGGCGGCCGGTACCGCCGGGTCTCGCCGCCGGTCGCGTCGGCGTCGTCGTCTCCCGGCGGCGCTCCGGTGAAGTGGTGGCGCTGGACCCGCTCGTCCCCGAGCACGCGTCGGAGTGCCTCGTCGAGCCATTCCTGATCCTTGGCGAAGGGCGTCATCCGCACGCTGCGGTCGACGAGGAGCTGCACTCCGCGGCGGAGCGTCGGCATGCGCTGTCGCGGGACGTCGGTGATCGCGTGCCCCCGGGCGATCTCGTCGACGACGCGCTCGACGTCCGGCGGGCCGTCCGGCAGCGACACCGACAGCGCGGCGCTCGCGATTCCGCGCAGCCACGTGGGCAGGAGGAGCGGCTCGATCGGCGGCAGCTCGGAGCTCGCCTCGCCCTGGGGGAGCTCGGGGACACCGACGATCCCCGCGGACTCCCCCGTCGGGCGCCGGTCGAGCGAGCTCGGGAGGACGTTTCCGAGCAGGCGCTCGGTGTCGTCGCCCACGTCGTCGTCGTGCTCCTGCGTCACCGGCGGCTCCGGCGGCGCCTGCTCGGGGACCTCCTCCACGTCGACCTCGCGCGGCGGGCGGGGCGAGGGTGCAGCCGGCGTCGGCGTGGCGACTCGAATGCCGACCAGCGCCAGGATCTGCCGGGCCGTCTCGTCGTTGCGCGGTCGAAGCTCTCCGAGGGCGCGGACGCCGTCCCCGAGGGAGATCGGCGGCCGGCTGGGCCTCATCGCCGGTCGGTCAGCCAGTCGCGCGGCTTCGAGAGCGCCGTCTGCACGATCTTGCCCCAGACCGCCGGGTCACGATCCGGCTTGATCTTCAGCTCGCGGCACGCGCGCACGGCGTCGATGAACTCGGCCGCGCTCGCGCCCGTCACGCCGTCGCCTTCGCCGCCCGCGCCGCCGAGCTCGGCGAGCTTCCCGGCGACCTGCCGGTAGAGGCCGACGTCCCTCGGCCCGAAGTGGGCTTTCGCGATCGCGACCAGCTGGTCGACGCTCGGGGCTCGCAGCGTGAGCGAGAGGCAGCGGCGGAGGAACGCCGGTGGCAGGTCGCGCTCCTCGTTCGTCGTGATGATCATGAGCGGAGGTCGCCGCTCGGGCGCGCGGACGTGTCCGTCCTCGATGTCGGTGACCGTGAACTCGAAGGATCCGAGCGGCACGAGCAGGCTGTTCGGAAGGTCTGGGTCGGCCTTGTCGATCTCGTCCAAGAGCACGACGGCGCGCGTGCCGTCCCGCTCGGGCCCGTGGTCGATCGCCGGCGCGCCGCTGCGGCTGCCCCTGCGCGGCGCGCTCGTGGCGCGCGAGGTCTGGCCTCGCTGCGCGCGGGCGCTCGCGGGGTCGAAGGCCCACCAGAGCACGCCCGGCTCGATGTAGTCCGACAGGGGCTTGGTCCCGCCTGCTTGCGCGTCCGAGAGCCGCCGGACGACGTCGAAGCGCCAGAGCAGATCGAGCGCGACGGTCCGCGAGGTGACGACATGCTCGTAGTAGCGGTAGTCGAGGACGCGTGCGACGTTGAGCGCGAGCGACGACTTCCCCGAGCCGGAGGGGCCGCGCACCAGCAACGGCCGTCCGGTCGCGAGGGCGACGTTCACGGCGAGGACGATCTCGCTGGACTTCGAGTCGCCGTAGACGTAGACGAGCCCGTCGCGCCGGTCGCCGACGCTCCCGCTCCGCCGCGCGCCGAAGTCCTCGACGTCCTCGGGGTCGAAGAGCTTCCTGTAGTCCATCGGCTCAGCCGGCTGCGATTGCATCCCGGACCACCCGGCTCGCCGACTTGTAGAAGTTGTACGCCTCTTTCTCGCGACCCGGCTTGATCTCGGGCAGGAGGTATTCGATCCCGAGGCGGACGCGCTCCTCCTCTTCGAGGACGCTCGTGGACAGGAAGAGGAAGGTGACCTCCGGGAACTTCGTGCTCAGCGCTTCAATCATGTCCCGCTCCGGTCGCCAGGGCACCGCGACGAAGAACGATGCTCTGCGGGCCTCGAAGTGCACGTAGTCGAGAGCATCTTCCTCGGTCGACAGGTCCTCCGACCGCTGCACGGCGGCGACGATCTCGTTCGTCACGCCCTCGGCGTCGAGCTCCCCGGCGTCGGTGACGAAGACGACCTGCGGTCCGGGGAAGCACGCCCAGGCCCGACGCACATACGCCGGGGCGGTGAAATCCACGCGCGTTCCGTTGATGCCGACGACGCGGCGCCCGCCGACGCACCGCGCGATCGGCGGGAGCCTGGCCGCGGCGTCGGGTTCGACCCAGGCGGTGCCGAGAATCTCCAGCAGCTGTTTCGCATGGGCAAGGAGCTGAGGGGCGAGCTCGTTCATCACGTCCGGAAGCCGCGCGATGTCGGTCTTCAGCAGCTCGGCCGTCACCAGGTCGGGCAGGGCGCTCGCGAGCCATCCGTCGGGGTTCGCGCCCAGGCAGCGCGCCGCCTCGCGCAGGTTTGCCTCGGGCACCTGCCGCAGCCATGGCCCGATCGTGCGCTTGAGCGCCGCGAGGGGCGTGTCTGCCAGCCGGGTCTTGATCGGCGCCAGGCGTGTGGCAATGCGCTCGACGAGGTCCCCGATCGCCGCCCCGCCCTGGATCTCGTCGAGCGACGTGGGCTCCAGCCACGTGCCCTTGAAGCTCTCGGCGGTGACAGGCGGGATGAGGATCGGGATGATCGGAAACGTCGGCTCGGGAGCGCCCTGCGCCTGTGCGAGCTGTGACGCCATGCGCCGGCCGACGAGCAGTGTCGTCTCGTACTGCATGTACGCCGAGCCGGCCGGCGGCGGCTTCAGCGCTCGCTCCGAGACGAGGATCAGTCCTGCGTGGCAGCCGAGCAGCCGAACCATGATGTCTCGTGCCCAGGCCTCGCCGAGCTCGAGGCTGCGCTCGTCGAGGAAGAGATCGAACCCGGCAGCTTCGAGGCCTTCATACAGCTCCGACCGGAACGCTTCCGCATCGGAATCCTGGCGATCGGTATGGCTGACGAAGATCAGCGGCCGCTCTGCTGCTGAGTCGGATCCGGTGCTGGTGCCTGAGCTCAATGTCAGCCTGCCCTGGGTCGACCCCACACTCTAGACCCCAACCCGGCTGCGAGAACACTGCACGCATCTGATCCGGCGAGTCGTCCGCCTTCGCGTGGACCACGCGCAGGCGACGCCCTGTGTCCCCATTAGCCGTTGCTCGCCGGCGCGCCAAGGGCGGTTGAGCGACTAGGTTTCAGAGGGGACCTTGTGGTGAGCAGATGGTAAGCACGCCGGTAGCGACAGTTCGGCCGCGCACGAGCCGGATCAGCCGGGCCGTGACGCTCGTCGCCGTCGTCGTTCCCCCGCTCGGGATCCTCTCGGCGATGGGTCTGCTCTGGGGAGTGGCGTTCCACTGGACGGACCTGTTCGTGCTCGCCGGCTTTTACGTCCTTTGCGCCTTCGGCACAACGATTGGCTTCCACCGCTACTTCACCCATCGTGGCTTCAGCGCGCGTAAGCCTGTGGAGGCGGCGCTGGCGATCCTCGGCTGCATGACGATGCAGGGCCCGCTCACCCAGTGGGTCACAGATCATCGCAAGCACCACGCGCTCTCGGATCAGCCGGGCGACCCGCACTCGCCGCATGTCGGCCACGGCGAGGGCGCGTGGGGAGCCGTGCGCGGCTTCGTGCACGCGCATGTGGGTTGGCTGTTCGACAATCTCGGGATGGAGCAGGGCCGGGAGTACGGGAAGGATCTCTACGAGAACCGGCTCGTCCGCACGATTGACCGCCTCTACGTTCTCTGGGTTGGCCTGACGCTCGGGCTGCCCTTGCTGATTGGCTATGCCGTCGGCGGTACCCTCGCCGCCGGCTTCGAGGCGCTCGTCTGGGGCGGCCTGATCCGCATCTTTTGCTACCAGCACGCCACCTTCAGCGTGAACTCGATCTGCCACATGTTCGGGCGCAAGGACTACCGCTCGCGCGACGAGGCCCGCAACAACTGGCTCGTGGCGCTGCTCGTCTTCGGCGAGGGCTGGCACAACAACCACCATGCGTTCCCGAGCTCGGCGCGTCACGGGCTTCGTCGCTGGCAGGTCGACCTCTCCTGGTGGGTGATCCGCGGCCTGGAGAAGCTCCGCCTCGTCTGGGACGTGAAGGTGCCGGACGAGCGGCAGCAGCTCCGGCGCCGCGCTCAGCCCGCCAAGGTCTGAAACCGCGCCAGCTCGAGCGAGACGGCGTCCGCCCAGCGCCCTGCACGCGGCAACGGGATCGGGGCTCCCCAGCGCGCGCGGAACGCGACCCCATGAACCGCCCTCGGAATGAGCGTGTAGCTGCCCTCCACGCCCAGAGCAAGCGCGCGCTCGTAGCCCAGGCGCGAGCTGCCCGGACTGACGCCCGGGAGCCCGGGGAGCCGGCGGTCGAGCCGTCCCTGGATGACGGCGAACCGCCGCCCGATGAGCGGCTCGAGCCGCAGCCGCTCCGGGATCCACGGCGCCAGGCCGACAACCTCCTCGACGGACGGGTGGTCGGCCGCGCCGATCGCGACCGCGCCGCCCATCGAGAAGCCGAGCAGGATCGTCCGGGGCGCTGCGGTCTCGCCTATGGCGGCCCGCGCGTCCGCCACGCACCAATCGATCCGCTTCCATGACTTGATCCGGTAGCGCACCTCCGCGAAGCCGAGCTTCGGGAAACGCGGCGCAAGCCGGCGGACGAGCCACTCGAGCGTCGCGCTCCACGTGCCCTCGACCTCGCTGCCCTGACCGCCGTTCACACAGACCACGGCGACCCGGTCGGTCGGGCCGGTGAGGCGCATCTCTGCACCTGTGGCCAGCCGGCGTCCGGACGCCACGGCGTTGCTCGAGTCCCCGGGCACCCGCCGAACGATGACTGATCAGGCCCGCCAAGACGCGATCTCCAGGCCGACGTCGAGGCACTCAGCGCCTCGTGCGCGGGGTCGAGTAAGCCCGTCCCCGGCTGCAGCATGGCTGCCGCATTTCCCAGCAGAGGCCGACAGCCGCGCGCAGGGAATCGAGGCTCGGGCGCGGACGTGCAATCGGCTAAAGGTGTGGGTTAGCGAGGCTGCTGCGCTGGGGGCGGGTACTTCTGCAGGATCAGGGCGGCATTGTGGCCGCCGAAGCCGAGGCTGTTGCTGAGCGCGACGTGGATCTGGAGTCGGCGCGACTCGTTGGGCACGCAATCGAGCGCGCAGCGGGGGTCGGGCTGTTCGTGGTTGATCGTGGGCGGAGCGACGTCCTCGGCGACCGCGAGGGTGGTGAAAGCGGCCTCGATCGCGCCTGCTGCTCCGAGGCAATGACCGGTAGCGCCCTTGGTTGAGGAGGTTGGGGTCGTGCGTGCCTTCTCCTCGCCGAGCGCGAGCTGGAGCGCCCGCGCCTCGAGTTCGTCTCCGACGGGTGTCGAGGTGGCGTGGGCGTTGACGTAGTCGATCTCCTCGGGGGCCAGCCCGGCGTCGGCGAGCGCGGCAGCGATCGCGCGTGCCCCGCCTTTCCCGAGCGGGTCGGGCTCGGTGATGTGGAACGAGTCCGCGCTGAGACCGTAGCCGGCGAGCTCGGCGTAGACACGGGCGCCGCGGGCACGCGCGTGCTCTGCTTCCTCGAGCACGAGCACCGCGGCGCCCTCGCCCATCACGAAGCCGTCGCGGTCGGCGTCGAAGGGGCGGCTGGCGCGAGCGGGATCCTGATTACGGCGCGAGAGCGCGCGCAGGGCGGCGAAGCCGGCGACCGAGAGCTCGCTGATCCCCGCCTCGGCGCCGCCGCAGAGCATGACCTCAGCCCGCCCGAGGCGGATGGCGTCGTAGCCGTCGCCGATCGCCATCGCCGAGGCGGCGCAGGCCGTGCAGGGCGCACACAGAGGGCCCTGGGTGCCGAGCTCGAGCGAGACGGCCGCCGCCGCCATGTTGGGCAAGAACGACTCGACCCAACTGTGCTCGATGCGGCCGCACTCGAGCAGCTCCCCGTAGGAGGACTCGAGACTCGAAAGGCCGCCCTGCGCCGTCCCGATCGACGCACCGACGCGCTCCGATTCGCCCGCGATCTGCAGCCCGGCATCGGCCGCGGCCATCCGCGCGGCCGCAACCGCGAAATGGGCGACGCGATCGAGCCCGTCGAGCGCCTCTCCGTCGAGCCAACGTTCCGGCTCGAACTCGGACGCCTCACACGCGATCCGCACCGGCTGCCCATCGGCCGGAAAGGCGGTCAACGGCCCAGCGCCACTCTCCCCCGCCAGCAGCCGCCGCCAACTGGTCGCCAGATCCGCGCCCAGCGGTGTCACAGCGCCCAGACCGGTGACGACCACGCGTCCGTGCCCGCAGCTCATCGGCTCCACCCTAAGTCGCAGGCCGGCGGGGTCAGCTCTCGAACGCGATCGGCTTCGTCGTCGTCGTGCGGCTATGGGAGACGCGGTGCGCACCGGCTCGGTGCAGCGACTGGCCGCATGACTCGAGGCTATGCCAGTGTCGTTACGAAAAGATCAAATGTCTGCAAGGACGTCGCGGACTGCTCAGGCGTCCGAGGGTCGACCAGGGTTCGGCGTCGGAGTAACGGCAAGCGTGGTCAGCGCCCGGCCGGCGGTGAAGGTGATCGTGTCCGAGGTCGGGGAGAGGGCGAGGGTCTTCTGGGCCTCTGGGTCGAGGTCTTGCTCGAGCGCAGTCTGGCCTCGGACGGCGAGGGCGGTGTTGCTGGGAGCGGCGAGATGGGAGTCGAGCGTCAGGGTCGCCGTGAGCTCGGCGTTCGTGGGCTGGTAGACCCGGAGGATGACGTCGCCCGCGTTCACGGTGCCCTGCTTCACCGCCGTCACGAGCGCGCGCTGATCGGAGCTCGAGGCGAGCGAGAGCGAGTCGGGCAGCTCGGCGCTCCAGGGTGCGGCCGGCAGGCCGCAGAGGGGGCTCGCGTAGGCGAGCGCCTCGCTCAGCGGGCCGCCGCTCTCCGGAGCCGCGAGCGAGGACGGCATGCGTAACGCGTACTCGCGCAGGTGGGTGTCGGGGTCGGTGCCGTCGGCGAGCGGCGTCCCGGACGCGTAGACCCAGGAGAAGTAGTTGCCGTCGCCGTTTCGCCACAGGCAGCCGTAGAGGATGCCGTCGTTCGGGTCGAACGAATTCGTGTTCGTGTTCCAGGTGTTCGAGAGTCCCCAGCCCGGGGCGTCGGCGTGGTAGAGGGCGCAGAGCGGGCTCCCGCCGGAGGAGGGGATCGCGAAGCCGTGTGTCGGGAGGAAGGTGAAGGAGTCCCAGTAGATCTCCGGCATGACGTCGGTCCAGTGGTACTGCGTCCCGCGCGCCACGGTCTCGATTCCGCCCGTGGCGGCGGCGAGCGGGAAGGCGACGACGACGCTCGAGCCGTGGTATCCGTCCCCGGCGTCGAGCATCGGAGCGGCGCCGCTCGAGCGCATGCGGAGCAGCGGCTCGCCCGCCACGAGCAGGTAGTCGCGCGTGAAGACGATCTCCGACTGGCCGTCGCGGTACGTGACCGTCGTTCGCACCCAGACGCGAAGGGGCCCGCTCTCGAGGATCTCGATCGTCGGCTCCGAAAGGTTGCCGGAGATGTCGTGCGGTCCCCAGGGCCTGGGATCCTGGGAGGAGAACTCCATTCCGAACCGGTACTCCGTGCCGCCGTCGCAGTAGAAGAGGAGCTGATTCCCGAGCGCGCCTTCCGCGAGCACCGGCTTGCGGGTGGCGCCGTCGACGACGGAGGAGAGGTTCCAGATCCCCTGCGGGTCGCGCGTGAGCGTCGCCTGCACGAGCCCGTTCGTGAGCGAGACCTCGGCGGCGGTGACGGGATTCGTGCTCGGGTCGACCTTCGCGAGCGGATCGGGATCGGTCCGCGAGGTCAGGTAGGCGGTCTGGTAGCCGAGGCTGGGGGCGGGTGCGAAGAAGAGCAGTCCACCGTCCGAGCTCGCCTGGTAGCCCGGGCCCGAGCAGTCGATGCTCGCGTCGGCGACCTGCTCCGCGCCGAGCTCGACGAGCTCGGTGCGCGCGAAGCCGAGCGGGTTGAAGACGACGACGGCGGGCCCCGACCCGTTCGCGTCGATTGCCCCGGCGATCGTCTCGAGCGCGTCGCGAAGGAGCCACTCCGCGCGGTCATCCGCCGCTCGCAGCAGCGTCGTCTGCTCGCTGTGGAAGACGTCGGGGATTGCGGTGCCGGGGAGGTAGTCGTGGTGCGTGCTCGGAGCGAGAAGGTTCCAGGCCTCGAGCAGGAGCTGCGCCTCGTCGAGCCCGGTGCCGCTCGCCGCCGTCCCGCCGGCGGCGCGGGCGAAGCCGGCGACGATGGCGAAGAGCTCGGTCGCGAGCAGGTTCCGCGTCGCCCGCTGATGGAGGATCTTCAGCTCCGGCCGTGAGCCGTAGCAGCCGGTGAAGTACGGGTTGGCGTCAAACTGCGGGCCGTAGGGGGCGTCCAGCTCGCCGGCGTGGAAGGCGACGAGCTGCGCGTAGTCCTCGAACGAGCCGCAGGCGGCGACGACCACCGTTCCTTCGTACGAGCCGCCCGAGTCGTTCCACTCCTCGACGACGCCGAGCAGCTGCTCGTTCGGGAGCGAGAAGTCCATCAGCACCGGCACGTAGACGTAGGGCGTCGGCGAGGGCGGCAGCGCCTTCCCGAGGTAGCTCTCGATGTCGCCGGTGGAGGCGAGGCCGTTGCCGAGGCCGTAGCCGCCGATCAGCCAGTGCGCGACGGTGCTCGACCCGTCGGCCGCCGTCCAGACGAAGTCGATCTTGTCGCCGGCGAGCACGGTGGCGAGGCTCGGCCCGCCGGACACGGTCTGCGGCGGAAGGTCGGACGGCCCGTAGCCCGGCACGCGCTCGAAGCCGACCGCCGAGAGACCCATCGCCTCCACGACCACCGGCAGCTGTGGGTCGTGGCCAAAGTCGTCCGGCAACCACGCGCTCACCGGCGCCGGGAGGCCGGGACAGTTCTCGGCCAGCCAGCAATGGCCCAGGAGGTAGGTGCGGATGAACGCCTCGCCGTGCGTGAGCAGGTTGTCGGGCGACGTGATGCCGCCGCCGGCGATCCGCAGGTTGCCGTTCGCCTGTGCTGCATCGAGCAGCGTCGCGAACTCGGCCGGCTTCGCGGCCGCGAACGCCCTCAGGAAGCCGATCTCGCAGATCGAGTAGTGGTAAGCGGGCTGAGCGAGCAGCTTCGCAGCGGCGGTAAGGATCTGCGCGACGGGCGCGGTCTCACCGCTGAAGTACCAGTCCGCGCGGGCGCCGCTTCCGCCCTGCGCGAGCACGGGGAACGACAGAAGCCAATCCCAGTCGAGGTGCGCGCTTGCATCCAGAATCAGAAGCCGCTTCGTCCCGGCGACGATCTCGCTCTGGGTTTGCGGATCGTTGATCCCAAGCGACGAGAGGATTGCTTGCTCAGTGGCCATGTCGCCCTTCAGGCCGGCACGGTCGAGATCGTCAGGTCGTTCCGGGGCGGCGTCGGAGGACTGCTGCGTCGGATCGACTGCGGTCGAAGCCCATCCCAAAGAAGCGTTGCACGAGGTGCACCGGCGAGCAACCTCTCGACGATCGCCGCGACAGCGCCATCGTGGCACGAGCCAGCGGCCGATTGGGGATTCAGCTGGTGCGCGATCGTCTGCGCGATAGTCCGAAACGCCTGCAACCGCCGTTTTCTGCGAAATACCCATTACAAACGGCCTTGAACGCAAACACGCTCGGTCCGCACAAATCGGTGGAGGTGCAGGGTTTCGTGGAACGGAGCGGCGCAGGAGTCGAACCTACCCAGCCTGGGGCTGCCAGACCTCACCGGTTTTGAAGACCAGCTGGGCCACCGGGCCCATGCCGCTCCGGCGACAGGCTAGCCCGGTGCGGAGGCCCGCGCGGGCTCCGCACCGTCCTCGGCGACCCAGCTCCGCGTCAGGAGGAGCCAGAACGCGAGACCTGCGTACCGGCCGTAGCGCCGGAAGCGCCGCTCGATCGTCCGGTCGGCGACCCGGCGTCCGCCGGTCACCTTCAGGTAGGTCGGCCGCGTCCACGAGTCGAAGACGAGACGGGAGTAGCGGCCGAGCAGCATCATGACGTGCGCGGCCGCGTACGGGCCGACGCCGGGCAGGGCGAGCAGCCGCTCGAGGACCTCCTCGTCCGGCAGGTCGGGCGAGCGGCTTGCGGCAAGCTCCTCGAGGTCGAGCGAGCCGTCGGCGACCGAGGTGGCCAGCGTGCGCAGGTAGGCGCCGCGGTAGCCGGCGCGCGCGACGTCGCGGTAGAAGGACTCGTCCGCTTCGGCCATGGCCTCGGGCGAGGGGAAGGCGTGGCGGCCGGTCGCGCGGTCCTCCGGGCCGAGGTGCTCCACGAGCGCGCCGACCATGCGGATCGTGCCCGACCAGGCACAGTTCGTGGTGCAGATCGTCTTGACGACGTCCTCGAAGACGGTCGGGCTGCGCAGCATCCGGCCGGCGCCGCTCGTCACCCAGTCGAGCGCGGGATCGGTCGCGGCGAGCTCGTAGAACGGCGCGAGGTCCTCGTCGAGGCGGAGGACGTGCGCGACGACGGCGAGGATCCGGTCGCGGTCACGGCCGAAGGGCCGGCCGAGTGCGTCGACGGCCGCGTAGCGGCGGCGGCCGGGAGAGATGCGCACCGTGCGGGCGCCGCGGCCGAAGGCGAACGTCGTCTCGAGCGTGCGGGCGTCCTCGTCGAGGCGGTGCGGCGTCAGGTCGGCGAAGCCGTGCGAGGCGAGCGTCCTCGCCAGGTCGACCTGCTCGCCGCCCGGGCCGACCAGCCGCAGCTCCGCCCGCTCGCTCACGTGACGCAGAACGCCGCCACTGGTTCGCGTCTTCCCTAAGCTCGCTCCCGTGGCGATCCTGGGCGTCGACGTCGGCGGGACGTTCACCGACGCCGTGCTCCTCGACGGCGACCGGCTCGCGACCGCCAAGGTGCCGACCGCGGCCGACCAGGCGGAGTCGGTGTTGGAGGCCGCGCGGGCCGTCGGCGCGGGGTCGGTCGAGCGGTTCACGCACGGGACGACGATCGCGACGAACGCGCTCCTCGAGCGGGCCGGGGCGAAGACGGCGCTCGTCGCGACGGCCGGATTCGAGCATCTCCTGCACCTGCGGCGGCAGGCCCGGGCGCACCTCTACCGGCTCTGCGAGCCGCACCCGGAGCCGCTCGTCCCGCTCGAGCGCTGCGTCGGCGTGCGCGAGCGGATCGGCCCCGACGGTGTGCTCGAGGAGCTCGACATCGAGTCGCTGCCGGAGCTCGACGCCGAGGCGGTCGCGGTCTGCCTGCTCTTCTCGTTCCGCGACCCTTCGCACGAGCGCGCGGTGGCGGAGGAGGTGCGGCGGCGGCTGCCGGAGGCGCACGTGGCCGCCTCGCACGAGGTGGCGCCGGAGTTCCGTGAGTTCGAGCGCGCGTCGACGACCGCGGCGGACGCGTACCTCGGCCCGGTCGTCGCGCGGTATGTCGGCTCTCTGGGGCGCCGGTGCGTGGAGGCCGGGTTGCCGGAGCCGCTCGTGATGCGCTCGTCGGGCGGCGTCGCGAGCCTCGAGGAGGTGGCCGCGCACCCGGCGATCGCGCTCGTCTCGGGGCCGGCGGCGGGTGTCGTCGGCGCGGCGAGGATCTGCGCGCTCGCGGGGATCGAGGACGCGGTGTCCTTCGACATGGGCGGGACGTCGACCGACGTGTGCCTGGTGGTCGGCGGGGCTGCCGGGCAGGCGGCCGAGAAGGCGGTCGGCGGGCTGCCGATCCGGCTGCCGGCGGTCGACCTGCATACCGTCGGCGCGGGCGGCGGGTCGATCGCGTGGGTCGACGCGGGCGGCGCGCTGCTGGTGGGGCCACGGAGCGCGGGCGCCGATCCGGGGCCGGCGTGCTACGGCCGCGGCGGCACGGAGCCGACGGTGACGGACGCGAACCTCCTCCTCGGCCGGCTCCCGGAGCGGCTCGCGGGCGGCCTCGAGCTTGACCGCGACGCGGCCGAGCGGGCTCTGGGCCGGCTCGATCCGGCGGACGTGGTCGACGTCGTGAACGCGGAGATGCTGCGCGCGTTGCGAGTGGTGACGGTGGAGCGTGGCCACGACCCGCGAGGGCTCGCACTGGTGGCCTTCGGCGGCGCCGGGCCGCTGCACGCATGCGCGCTCGCGGAGGAGCTCGGGATGCGGACGGTGCTCGTGCCGGAGGCGGCGGGCGTGCTCTCGGCGCTCGGGTTGGTGGCGAGCGACGAGCGGCGCGACGCGGTGCGGTCGTACCTGTGCCCGCTCGAGGAGGCGGGCGAGCTGCCGCGCGCTGGCGAGGCCGACCTGCGCTACGCGGGCCAGTCGTTCGAGCTGACCGTGCCGCTCGACGGAGGCGGTGGCGGCGGGCTCGACGACCTCGCCGAGGCGTTCCACCGGGCGCACGAGGAGCGGTACGGCTACGCCGACCGGGGTCGCGCAATCGAGCTGGTTGCGGTGCGCACCGCGGAGGTGCGCCCAGGCCCGGCGTTCGAGCTGCCGCCCGGCGAGCCGCTGCGCGTCGAGGGCCCGGCGCTCGTCGAGCTGCCGGGCGCCACCTGCTGGGTCGCCCCCGGGTGGGAGGGGGTTAGGGACGGGTCTAGCACGCTGGTGCTCACGCGAACGTGAATATCGAGCTCCAACTTCTCGGCGCGGCGCTCCGGTCGATCGCGGAGGAGATGGGCGCGGCGCTCATCCGCTCGGCCTTCTCGGCGAACATCAAGGAGCGGCGCGACTGCTCCACCGCGCTCTTCGACGCGCGAGGCCGCATGATCGCCCAGGCCGAGCACATCCCCGTCCACCTCGGCGCCATGCCGGACGCCGTCGCCGCGGTGATGCGTCACGATCCGTCCCCGGAGGAGGTGTTCGTCCTCAACGACCCCTACGCCGGAGGCACGCACCTTCCGGACGTGACCCTGGTGACGCGGACGGAGCTCGGGTTCGCGGTCACGCGCGCGCACCACGCCGACGTCGGCGGCCGCGAGCCCGGGTCGATGCCGGCGGACTCCCGCGAGCTCGCCGAGGAGGGCGTCGTCATCCCGCCGACCCGGCTCGACGACGAGCTTCTCGAGCACCTGCTCGCGCAGATGCGGAACCCCGACGAGCGGCGCGGCGACCTCCGCGCCCAGCTCGCGGCGCACCACCTCGCGGCGCGGCGGGTCGCGGAGCTCGCAGCCCGGCACGGCCGCGACCGCGTCGCCGCCGCGATGGACGAGCTCCACGCCTACTCCGAGCGGCGCGTCCGCGCCGGGATCGCAGCGCTGCCGGACGGGCGCTTCGAGGCGACCGACTTCCTCGAGGCGCCGGAGGGCGACCTCGAGCTGCGCGCCGTCGTTACAGTCGCCGGCGACGAGGTCGAGATCGACTTCGCCGGAACCGCGCCGCAGCACCCGGGGAACCTCAACTGCCCGCTCTCGGTCACCCGGTCGGCCTGCTACTTCGTCGTCCGCTGCCTGGTCGATCCGGACGTGCCCGCTTCGGGCGGGGCCTTCGTGCCGGTGCATGTGGATGCGCCGGAAGGCTCGCTCGTCAACGCACGACCGCCGGCGGCGGTCGCGGCCGGGAACGTCGAGACGTCGTGCCGCATCGTCGACGTCCTCCTGCGCGCGTTCGGCGAGGCGGTCGAGGCGCCAGCGCAGGGGCAGGGGACGATGAACAACCTGACCCTCGGGAACGAGCGCTTCACGTACTACGAGACGATCGGCGGCGGACAGGGCGCGTGCCCGCGCGCCGACGGGCCCTCGGGCGTGCACGTGACGATGTCGAACACGCTCTCGACGCCGACGGAGGCGCTCGAGCTCGCCTACCCGCTGCGGGTGCGCCGGCACGCGCTCCGCCTCGGCTCCGGAGGGGCGGGACGGCACCGCGGCGGCGACGGCGTCCTCCGCGAGCTCGAGGTGCTCGAGTCGTCTCGCGTCTCGATCATCTCGGAGCGCCGCGCGCACGCGCCCTCGGGAGCGCGCGGCGGCTCGCCCGGCTCGTCGGGTCGCAACCACTTGAACGGACGCGAGCTTCCCGCGAAAGTCACAGTGGACGTGTCCGCAGGAGACGTGATCACCGTGGAGACCCCGGGCGGCGGCGGCTTCGGGCGGCCGGCGTGAAGGGCCCCGTCAAGGTCGCGTGCGTCCAGGCCGAGCCGGTCATCTTCGAGCGCGACGCGACGATCGAGAAGATCGCGGTGCTCACCCACGAGGCGGCGGGCGCTGGCGCGCGCCTCGCGCTCTTCCCGGAGGCGTTCGTCCCCGCCTATCCGTCGAACCGCTGGGTGCGCTTCCTTGCGGGCGGCGCCGACGCAAAGCCGGTCTTCGGCCGCCTCGCGCGCGAGTCGATCGAGGTGCCGAGCCCGGCCACCGAGCGCCTCGCCGCCATCGCGCGTGAGGCGGAGATCTGGCTCGCTCTCGGCACGAACGAGCTCGCCGGAGGCACGCTCTACAACTCGCTGCTCGTCTTCGGCCCAGACGGGACGCTCGTCCTCCACCACCGGAAGCTCATGCCGACGAACCACGAGCGGCTCGTGTGGGGCCTCGGCGACGGCAAAGGGCTCGAGGCGGTCGAGACCGGTCTCGGTCGCGTCGGCGGGCTGATCTGCTGGGAGAACTACATGCCGCTCGCCCGGTTCGCGCTCTACCAGTCGGGCGTCGAGGTCTACCTCGCGCCGACCGCGGACGACTCGGAGAGCTGGCACGAGTCGATCCGCCACATCGCCCGCGAGTCGCGCGCTTTCGTCCTCAGCTCGTGCGTCTTCCAGCGAGCGTCGAGCTACCCCGACGACGTGCCGATCGCCGAGGGCCCGGAGCTGCTCGGCCGCGGCGGCTCGGCGATCCTCGGCCCGGACGGGGAGTACCTCGCCGGGCCGCTCTGGGACGAAGAGGGGATCCTCTACGCGGAGCTCGACCCGCAGCGCCTCTACGAGGAACGGCAGCGCTTCGACCCGGCCGGCCACTACCACCGGCCGGACGTCTTCCGCCTCGAGATCTCTTAGCGCCGGACTGCGGCGCGGCGCAGCACGCGCTCATCGCCGACGCGGCGGGTGAGGCCATCCGCGTCGAAGCGCTCGAGGAGGAGCTGCGCGGGTCGGCGCGAGATCTCGAGCAGGTCGCGGAAGCGCGCCAGCGTGATGCGGCCCGCGCGCTCGCACTCCTCGACGAGAGCAGCTCGCGCGCGCTCGTACGCCTCCGCGCCGACTGCAAGCCCGTCGCCGACCCGCACCAGCCGTCCTTCGGCCTCGAGGTAGGCCGCGAGCTCCGGATCGTCGACCGTGACCGGGGTGAGCCCGGCCGCGGCCAGCTGCGTGTCGAGCCGCGCCGCGGCCTCCTCGCGGCCCGCGAGCGATGCGGCGGCGCCGGGCAGGTAGGCCTTCCCACCGCGCAGGTCGATGCCGAGCAGGGGCACGATCGCCGCGCGCCAGGGCTCACCCGGGATCAGCTCGCCGACCGGCAGGCCCGGGTCGATCGGCGATCGGCGCGCCCGCTCCGCGAGCCGTTCCTGCACGGCCGCCCGCAGCTCCTCGATCCAGGCGGCGGCGAAGAACCACTCGCCGGCGCGCTCGGCCGCCCGCACGCCTTCGTCGAGCTCGTCCGCGGAGAGGAGCGCCCGCGCGGCGAGGTCGGCGCGCCGGACCGGCGCCTGCACCGACGCGCGGACGATCGAGGCGGGGTCGCCGCTGTCGAGCAGCCGGAAGCGGTCGAGGTCGAGCGAGCGAGGCGGGGCGGGATCGAGGACGCGGCCGCCGCCGAGCGTCGTCCGGTCGCGCAGGATGACGCTGTCGCCGCGGGCCGCGACGACGGGCGCCGAAAGACGGAGCTGCGCGTACGGTCCGCCCGCTCGAGCGACGCGGGCGACGCACTCGCCCGTCCCGTGGTGCACGTGGACGCGCGCGCCGGCGGCGATCGGCTCGAGCTCGTCGAGGGCGACGTCGAGGCGGTACGAGACCGGGTAGGCGCCAGGCTCGACGAGGACGTCGCCGCGCCGGAGCCGCGAGCGCTCGATCCCCGGCAGGCTCGCGGCCACGCGCCGTCCCGGGCCTGCCCGCGCGACGGGCTCGTCGTGGACCTGGACGCTCCGCACTCGGATGTCGAGGCCCGCTGGCTCGGCGCGCAGCTCGTCGCCTTCGCCGAGCGAGCCCGACCAGAGCGTGCCGGTGACGACCGTGCCGATGCCGCGGAGGCTGAAGACGCGGTCGACGAAGAGGCGGGTCGCGGCCGCGGTCTCGTGCCGCTCGACGCGGGCGGCGACGGCCGTGAGGGCCGCGCGCAGCTCGTCGAGCCCGGCGTCGGTGCGGGCGCTGACGGCGACGGCCTCCGCTGCCGGCACGAGCTCGCGCGCCTCCTCGATGGCGAGCTCGAGCGTCTCGGCGTCGACGGCATCCGACTTCGTCACCGCGACGACGCCGTCCTCGATCCCGAGGAGGCGGAGGATCGCGAGGTGCTCGTGCGTCTGCGGGCGTGCTCCCTCCGCCGCGTCGATCACCAGGAGGAAGAGGTCGATCCCGGTCGCGCCCGCGACCATGGTGCGGACGAAGCGCTCGTGGCCGGGCACGTCGACGACGGAGAGGCGGCGGCCGTCCGGGAGGTCGAGGGGCGCGTAGCCGAGCTCGATCGAGATCCCGCGCGCCTGCTCCTCGGGCAGGCGATCCGTATCCTTGCCCGTCAACGCCCGGACGAGCCACGTCTTCCCGTGGTCGATGTGGCCCGCGGTGCCGAGGACGAGATTCGGCACGCCTTCGTCACGCTGCGGCACACCTGCGTCACCCACGCGTGCGCTTCTCCTCGTTACGATCGAAGCGGGGAGGAGGTGGGGAGTGCCTTACCAGTAGCCGCAGCCGCCGCAGCAGCGCGAGCCTCCCGAGCAGCCGCCACCGCCGCCGCAACCGCCTCGACCTCTGTATCCCCGAGCGTCCGGCAGTCCAGGAGCAGCCGGCCGTCCCGGACGATGCCGACGACCGGCGGCTCGCCCGCGCGCAGCGGCGCGCCGAGCTCCTCCTCCACCGCGCACGCGAAGCTCGCGAGCTCGGCGAGCGGCAGTGCCCCGCCGCCCACGCGCGCGACCGTCTCCTCGACCTCGCCGCCCAACGCCTCCGCCAGCCACGCCGCGCGCGCGCGCACCGACTCCGCCGGCTCTCCGAGCATGCGCAGCACCGGCACCTCCGACGCCGCGCGCCCCGGCTCCAAGTACAGCGCGAGCGTCCCTCCGAGCGCGGCGAGCGTCAGCTTGTCGGCGCGCACCGCGCGCTGGAGTGGATGGCGCCGAAGCCGCTCGACGAGCTCCGCGCGACCCACCACCACGCCCGCCTGCGGGCCGCCGAGGAGCTTGTCGCCGGAGAAGCACACGAGATCCGCGCCCGCGGCGAGCGACTCTCGCGCCGACGGCTCGCCCTCGAGCGAGCCCAGCACGCCCGAACCCAGGTCGTCCACGAGCGGCACTCCGTGCCGGCGCGCCACCGCCGCCAGCTCGGCCACCGTCGGCTGCTCCGTGAACCCGACCACGCGGAAGTTCGACTGGTGCACGCGCAGGAGCGCGCCGGTCTCCGGCCCGACGGCGCGCTCGTAGTCCGACGCACGCGTCCGGTTCGTCGT